>Ga0209134_10000175_pt1 | contig 16592 bp, 45 predicted proteins | sample LauGreSp1BDMLBSN_2_FD_187566 | JGI IMG/M metagenome (GOLD analysis project Ga0209134, IMG submission 187566) | Freshwater lake microbial communities from Lake Michigan, USA - Sp13.BD.MLB.SN (SPAdes) (version 2) | ecosystem: Environmental > Aquatic > Freshwater > Lake | place: Lake Michigan, USA... | reverse complement strand
TGGCCCACAATGTGGTATGCATCCACGCCGAAGCCCATTGAAGCCCACCCTAGCCCAATTTGAGTAGTATGCATTCCGCTCTGAAACTCACTATAGTAAGTATCATGCGTTTTTCTCGAGGTTTTTTCACTGTGAGTATTCTGCACTACTGTGAAACTCACTATATAGTGTTTCTAAAGCATTTCACCAAGGTCCAAACTGTTACATATTAACTCTTGACAGTGTTGAACCTAAGTCTTATACTATAGACACAGCAGCACTACATTGAGGGCATCATGAACAAGCGCTATACTGTATATGAGACCAATGCAGATCTTGAGCCATTGCATTCACATTATAGTGGAGAATCCCAAGACATTGCGGAAACCACGATGCTGAAACTGTTTCCCCAGAACACTGCAACCAAGGACTTCATGATCACTTCTACAGTTGGTGGCGAAGTTCATCTTCACGCACTGATGCTGTCCGATCGTTCGAAAAGGCTGCGGGGAGAGTGTCAGGGTTAAGTTTCACTACTCTATTGACACTATAGTAGTTCAGTGTTACTATAGTCCTATGGACAGTGATGAACTCTTTGAACTGCTTACTTTAACAAAGAGTGTCGGCTATGGCGGTGTGATACAGTATTCTAATGCTGAAGGAAAGCTTCATCGTGTTCACGGGCCTGCTTGCATATTGCCGCATGGTACTGAGTATTGGTGTTTCGATGGAAAGTTTCATCGTGATGGTGGGCCGGCGATAGTTCGCAAATGTGGGCTGAACTCCTATTACACTCACGGTGTTCCGACTGGGGCTCCATATGAACTGTGATGAAGTCTTTGAAGCTCTAAAGTATCGCCGAGTCATTGACGAGTTTGGTAATGTCCAATACTTTAACAGTAGTGGAGAGTTTCACCGGGAAAATGGTCCTGCATCAGTGGACCAGTTTGGTAACCAATACTGGATGCAAAATGATCAGCTGCATAGGGTTGGTGGACCGGCAGTCTTATATACTACTGGGTTTCAAGAGTGGTATATTAATGGTAAGTTGCATAGAACAGATGGACCGGCAGTTATATTCCCCGACGGGCGTCGCCGGTGGTATATCAATGATGTCGAACTCACAGAGGAAGCATTCAATGCCCAAGTGTCAAATGAACAGTGATGAAGTCTTTGATGCGCTAAAGTATCGTCGTGTGGTCGACGAGCACGGCAGCATTCTTTACTATAACGAAAATGATCAGCTACATCGGGAAGGTGGACCGGCAGTCTTATATACTACTGGGTTTCGAGACTGGTATATTAATGGCAAGAGACATAGAATAGACGGGCCTGCTTATATACGACCTGATGGCTTTGGGGCGTGGTATATCAATGGTGTGGAGGTAGCTTCGACTGATCCAAGGCTTTCACACAACCAAAATAAGTCTTGACTTAGAGTTGAACTATAGTTATACTAACCACATGAACAGACACACTCGCAAGATTGTTAATCGTTTGGCACACGATGTCCGTGAATGGGCTTTGAACCAAGCGTGTGACTTTGAAAAAGACCTATGTGGATGGTGCGCCATTTGTTCGGCGGAACTGTTCAAACGAGTCACAGCCGAAGGTATTGATGCCAAGATGGTGCTCTCTGAGGACGACTTTGGTGCCCACGTGTTTCTAAACATCGATGATTGGGTAGTTGATGTGACTGCAACTCAGTTTCAAGAGTTCAGGAACACTCGGGTTGTTACTATGCATGAAGCTGAAGCTGCACAGTACAGTTTCTATGGTCAGGTATCTCGAGAGTTCAATACTGTTAAGGCCCTGAACTCTTTTCAGCGCAAGGTGGGGTGGCCCGAGTCACAGACTGCTCGACTGTAAGGAAGCAATTATGACCTTTCTTGGCTTTGTTCTTGCGTTGAACGCCGTGTGTGGTATCATGCTGCTGGTTGAACTGCTGATCCGCAGGGCTCGATTAAAGAAGCAATTGAGTTTCTATCAACAAGTCAATGCGCTGTTGTCAAGGGCTGCAACACGCAATTTCACTCGCAGGTGTTAGTTGTTGACAAAGGTATAGTGTGGCACTATACTATAGACAACGCAACAGGAAGAATCAAATGGCAAACATGTCCTACTGCAGGTTTGAGAACACTTCGAATGATTTGCGTGACTGTGTTCGCGCAATGGAAGATGCAGACGATATCCCCGGTCTGGAACTGAACCAATACGAAACTGCGGCTTACCAGCACATGGTCCAGCTGTGCTCTGAGTTCATGGCGCAACATGAACGGCTGAGTGCTTCGACAACTGTGGACAGCCTTAGCGACTGATGGGCGTATCAATGAACTCTGAGGATAACACATTCAGTGCACTGAAGTATCGTCGAACTGTCAACAGCTCTGGTGCTGTTAAGTACCGGGACGCTGAAGGATTCCTTCACAGAGAAGATGGGCCAGTATGTATAGAGCCCGATGGCACTCTAATCTGGTATCTTAACGGGGATAAAACAGGTGAGTTCTAAGTCTATCAATAATTTTCTAGTCTAATTTCTATATCAGATTTTCCTAGATAGTTTTCAATCTGGGATTGACCTTTGTGCGTAAGTGTCGTACACTACATGCATAGACACTAAAGAGGTATGTGATGCACATAACCAAAGCCGAAATTGAACATGCTATCAATCTCAACGATCGTCAGGTCTTTGAAGCAATGTTCGAAGGTGGATACAACGAATCCTTTTGGGGCGTGGCGTTCATTGGTATGAGCATGAGTGGACAATTCATTTACAGCATTACTTACGAGGATAGCGAAACAGGTGATGATGCCACTGGGCGTGTTTACCTGAAATACGCTCGCAAGCCCTTCACGAATACAATGTACCTTGTGGGCGAATACTAAAATGGCAATGCTTGGCGAAAAGCGGTATGCTGCCCTGAAAAAGGCCTGGGAAGACTACGGCCATTCCATTCAATGGAGTGATCTGTTTGACGCGAAGATGCGTTCAGATGAATGCTATGTGGTCCTGGCTTGGAAGACACAGGGTTACATCGAATGCGCTGATCTCTACTGTGCTGGTGGCCTGTGGGACTTCGCGAACGACGGCAGCGAGCCTCTCACCCAGGAGCAGTGGAAACTGTTGAGTATCATTCCTGAATGTGATGCGTACACCTATCCGGATGATGAACAGATGGTCACCATCGAACATAACGAACGGCTGCTGAAGGATACCAAGTACGCTGCGGCATTCGAAATCTACCGTGAAGGGTACGACACCGCATACGGCAGCGACAATGTAATCGATAAATGGGTGGCGAGTACGGCTTTCTCCAAGATCAAGAAGAAGCGGTAAGGTTGTAAGCATAGCATAAAAGGTTGCCCAGTGCAACCTTTTATTTTGAACCTAGGGCCGGTGTACACGGTGGCTCTCGACGTCCATCCCCACTATGTTCGAACGATGTACTATTATACTCAAGAATCAGCGAGCTGTCTACGACTGTTACAATTTAGGTCCTATAGGTTAGAATTGTGGTTATTTTTTTCCAGGGTCTGAATAGTTGTTTATAATCAACAAGATACAACTCCTAAAATCGTGTTTCTACTTTAGTTCAGGGTGTCAGCTACATAGGGTGCTGGTGATATTTTTAGGTAGACTTTGGTAGCGATTTATTGCATAATACAGACATTGCAACACAACGGAGAACACAATGGCTTACTCCAAGAATCTGTTTCAAGCACTCAACAGCACCTGGCAAGCGATTGGCAGCGATGTCATGGAAGCCGTTGCTTGCTCGGGTGAGGACATTGATAACGAGTCGGCAGTGGAAAGTTGCTTTGACGCTGACCATGTGGTGGTGTATGGCGGTCCGAATGGTGCCGCAGCACAACTCGAGTTTCGAGAGCGCATCAAGGAGATTGGCTATCGGCCGGCCCTGCTGGAAGTTGTCAAACAACTTCGATTCTCTTTGGTTTAAGTGTAACAAGGGTTGACTGCAGTAGCCGACCCTGTTATATTAATGACACTGCACTACAGCAGCAACACAAAGGAGTTAGACATGAAGATGCGTCATTACAAGCACCGTTCGGTGATTCTGCAGTCGTCCTGGACGGCGCTGTGCTGGTTCGACCGACGCATGGCACAAGGCTTCTTCTTCGAGAAGTCGTTCATCCAGCCCGCGAAGACTCCGGAGCAGCGTGATGCGGAAGATGTGATCATCGACACTCTGTTGGGGCGTGGTGTGGCCGATCGTTTGGCCGATGCAATGGCGCGTGATGCTGCAGAGGATCTGCTGGCAGTCGAAGTTGCCAAGCAAGAGTACATCTGCGTCAAGGTCAGCGACGGCACTGTGATCGATACCTTCGACTTGTTCGAGGACGCAGATCAACTCGTAGCCAAGCATGCTCGCCAGAAGAAGGCCAAGCTGCAGATTCTGGACAGCATCACCGGCGAGGTGTTGGTGGCCGCAGCGTCGGGGGCCTGATATGGCACTCACTTACCGTGAGTTGGCAGCACACCTGAAGACCATGTCGGAAACCGACTTGGACACAAATGTCACAGTGTATGTGCCGGGGGTTGACGAGTGGTACCCGTTGAACGAAAAAGCCCCAATCCGCTTTGCGGGTGACGAGTGTGATGTCCTGGATGAAGGGCACCACTACTTGGCAATTTAGTTCAAGTAAGACTTGACAGGGTGTGGTAGCCCTGTTATATTAATGACACTGCACTACAGCAGCAACACAAAGGAAGCAAAATGCAAACGACCCGCAAGACGACCGTTGACATCGACACGCGCCGCACTGTGTTCATGATCGCCAAGGCCCGCTCCAAGGGCGATGTGGTCAAGGTGCCCCACGAGGCGTTTGTGCGGAACTTGCTGAAGAGCAAGATGGGTTGGCCCAAGAATGAACCGGCACCGGAATCCATCAAGCTGGTGGCCAAGGCTGTCGCCGCGCAGCTGAACACTGCGACGCTGGAAGCCAGCAAGCGAGCCATCAAGCTGACCGAGGCGCTCCAAGCTACCAGCGAGGCTGTGTGATACAAGCCCTGGTCAGCTTCATCTTCACACTGCAGATGGGACTTAATGCGGTGGGCTGCATGTTGCTGGGTGTGCTGTATAGCGCACTGTCAGGCAGTAGCCTGTTGGTGGGTGCTGTCTTGGGGCTGGGGCTCTTCTGTGTTCTGACCCTGCTGGTGCTGCTGTGGGCACTGGTGTTTGTGCGCAGCATCGATTATCTGCACCAATCCCCCGACGATTCAAAATAGTGCTTGACAAGTCGGGGGCATGGCTGCATAATACAGACATTGCAACACAAAGGGCACACAATGAAGCACACTCAACTGGTAGCTGCGTTCCAAAATGTGAATGGTGGCTCGTTCGTGGGGATTGACCCCCTCACCGAAGTGCCGTTGACTGGGGGCAGGAAGAATCCGATGCAAGGTCGGGTTACCAAGCGCATGACTGGCGCCCAGGTCATGGTGTTCCAAAACAAGAACGGCAGCGCTTACGAGGCCATGGTGCAACGCAGGCTGGTAGCTGAGGGCAAAGACCCTGACAGTTTCGATCTCAGCGAGCGGCTCTGGGGCACCCGTGTACCCAACATGCCGATCGTGGAACACAACAAGGCTGGGGTAACTTACTACTACCTCGAGGTGATCTTCCTCAAGCCGGGTGCTGTTGAGTACCGATTGGACGGCGCGCCGATTGCCAAGAGCGAGATTGTTGGCCTCAAGGATGTTGTAAGTGGCGATCAGGGCGGCCTGGACAACAAGGTTATCATCCGGACCTTTGCTGCAGACAGCATTACCGAAGTTCGTATTGACGGCAAGGTGTTTCAATAAGTTGTAGACAAGGGTTACGGCCCTTGTTATAATCAACACATGGCATACAAAATCCTCCCCAAGGTCAACGGTTACGAAGCACGCCCAGGTCTCGAGGGACCTTTTACTTTCGGCAATGGTCGTACTCTGTATTACGATCGCACGGAAGGCAAGTACTGGGATCCGCGTACAGACTTCTTTGTGTCTCATGAAGAAGCTGAAGAACTGCAAGGTTTGCTTTTCAACAAGATCCGAGGCTAACATGGCACTGACCAATCGACAAAAGGCTGCCGAACTTCGCCGTGCTGTGGCCAAGCTCGAAGAGGCTAAAGCAATTGTCTTAGCCATAGTGGGTGCTGGCACTGACGCGGGCACTGACACAGCCGACGCTATCGATCAAGTAGTCACCGACCTCGAGGCCGACATCGAGTATTTCACAGTGCAATAATAGTGCTTGACACCGTGAGGTGTTGGTGCTATAGTAACAACATTGCAACACACAGGGGAACAGCAAATGGCACGCAAGCTGCATGAGCTGGTGGATGGGTATCTGGACCAGAACAACATCAACTGCATCGAAGGTCGCCGTGGTGTTGAGAGCCTGTGCCAGCTGACTCGTGCACTGGGCTATCAGGATCCCTACTACATGGGTCAGCTGAGCCCTAAAGCTGCAATCGGTGACCTGGTCATGTTCCTGGAGGACAATCCCGGGGCTATCGAATCGATCATCGAGTGGGTGCGTAACCAGCGCAGTCCCGAATTCGTTGCTGTGCTCGAAGATCAAGTGCAGGCCGAAGAGGAAGATGAGGGCGAGGAAGACTAACTAAAAGGCAACACATGGATTGGATCAAACAACAGTATCGAGAATCTTTCTGGGGCATTTTTATGTTCACAGGAATAGTCTCAGGGTTTCTCGAACCTGGTGCTGCTTTTTGGGTAGCCTGGGCCACCAGTTTCATCTCCGCTCAAATGTTTCTGACTCTCGGGATCATTGCAATTATTCTTTGGGTTTCTTTCACTAAGAAGCGACCCTGACTTTCACAAAGGGGTTGACTACTGCCGCGTCTGGCAGCATAATACAGACATTGCAACACAACGGGAAGACGAAATGACCCCCCAGCAACAAGTTATCGCTAAGTGCAACGAAATGGTTGCCAAGTGCATGACACTGTATGGCCTGGACATGCGTGGTGTCAGTATCAGCTTTGACCTGCGTGGTCGTTCTGCTGGCCGGGCTTCTGCGCAAGGCTACATGGGTGCCATCTACAACCCAACGATCAAGTTCAATCGTGATATGCTGACGCGTGAAGCGTTCGATCATGTGCTGAACAACACTGTGCCCCATGAGTTTGCGCACATGGTGTGCTTCATGAAGCCCGAGCTGGGCAGCAACCACAATTCCGGCTGGGCTCGTGTGTGCGAGCAACTGGGCGGAAACGGTAAGCGCTTTCACAGTGAGGAAGTAGTTTACGGCGTGGGCAAGACTTACGAGTACACCACTTCGACCGGCTGCAAGGTGCGGCTTTCCGAGCGGCGGCACAAGTATGTGCAGCAAGGTGGTGGCCTGTCCTACAACAAGGGTGCCACCGGGCGCCTTGATAAGAACTCGCCCTACTCTATTGTGGGTGTTGGTGGCCGGACTCTTGCAGCACCGGTGGTGCGTGTTGCTGCTCCTGCCCCGGTTATTCAACAGCCGGCGGCGCTGAAACAGGCAGTAGGGTTCACTGGGGCCATGAGCACTGCAGCCAAGGCATGCTCGATCATGGTGGCTGCACGCAACACAGGGCGCGCTTACAGCACGATCATTGACGCCATTGTGTTTGCTACTAACTGCGATCGCGAGACCGCCGAGGACATCTACTGGGCGAACCATGAGAAGCTGGGTCTCCCAGCTGCACCCGAAACCGTGTAATAATGCTTGACAGGGGGCAATTGCCCCCTTATACTACACAGATGGAACAAGGAGCTAAGATGACTTGCAAGGAAATTCAAAGGGCCGAACTCGCTGGCAAGACCAAGCTGACTGCAGTCACAGTAGGGCACGGATGGTATCGGCACCAGGCGTTTGTGATGGTCAAGCATGATTCCCAGGGTCGAGCGGTGATGACTGCGTCACAGTTGGACCAAGTTATCGCCCCGCTGAACCTGCGTCGTGGAGACTCTTTCACATCAGGTTGACACGGATCCATTGTGCTGTTATAGTTACAACACTGCAACACAGCGAGGCCAGATATGACCAAGTTTGAAGAGTTCATTCGCAAGGCACTCAGCAATCTGGAAGACGATAGCGTGTCCTTGCGCGAACGGTACAGCGGTCGTGGCATGTACGGCAGGGAATGCCCGGGCATCGTCGGTAGCCTGTCGGAATGCTTCGAGGTGATCCGTGAGGCAATCAAAATTGCACACGCAGACGATAGCTGCGACTTCCACCAGATCGTTGACCAGCTGCTCACGTTCAATCAGGACAGCATGGGAATGGGTGGGGTCATTATCTATTGGCAACACCTGGATGCCTTTGAGTATGTGCCTTTGACTGAGCTTCAGCAGAGCTACGTGGATGCACAGTGCCCTGACTGTGGTGAAGATATCCCTGCCGATGCAGTTGATGGGTCTGAGTGCAGCAACTGCGGCCACGTGTTCAGCGTGGAAAGAGCTATCGATTAATACTTGACAAGGGGCATTGCCACTGCTATAGTATTAACACTGCAACACAAGGACTCAAATGCTTTCCTTCAATGAAGCTGACCAGGTTGTTCATCCGGTCGAGAAGCAATGGCATTACCCCATCCTCACACGCTACGGGTTCACTCCCGTGACCCTGGAGGCGAAAGGGTTTGTGCGCTCGTACAAGTACGAAAACACTGAGGGTGTTGTTGTGACTTGCAACACGGGCGCAAGCTGTGACTATTGGACCGGCTCTCAGTCGGCCACGCAAGCTGCAGGGCAAGGATACTGGAGCGCACTGGAGCCCTGGCTTAAAAAGCTGTAACAATGCTTGACAGCTGACTCCTGTGGCTGCATAATACATACATTGCAACACAGGAGCCAGTTAAATGTCAGTCGACACTGTCAACTACGCACTCACAAAAGTTCGCAGGCAACTTGAGCGCTATCCGGAGTTCTTCACACCTGAAGGTCTGCGGTCGATGGTTGCTATGTGTGAGTGCATGCGAGACAGCCTCATGAAGGAGGACATTGCAGGTTTCGACTCCTATGTTGACGGCATCCTTGCTCGACATCCAGACTCTGCAGACTACATCCTGGAGGCACTGTTTGACGAACTTGACTTCCCTCTTGGGGCTGGTACCCGTGAGCACCTGTCAGCAGAACTTATTGCTTGACTAACCCAACTTTGCACGCTATAATAAACACATGAACACAGTAACTCTCACCGAACACGTGGTCCTCCCTGATGACACGCGAATCATTCAACTGCACATCGCTAACAACGGTGTCCGAGCAGTACTGGATGATCGCTATCGCCCGGGGTACGATCTTCAAGTGCGACACATCGAGTGGGACAAGCTCAGTGATGTCGATTACCTGTCAACTGAGTTCGACACCGAAGCTGTGCGTACATTCAAGATCCTCGTGGGCATGCTGGGCAAGATCCAGATGAACAAACACATCTATGAGGCACTGACATGAGTGCAGGTGCAGCTTCAATGCTGATTATGTATGCGCTGGTAGTAGTTGCCGCGGGCATTGGGTTGTTCATCGTCGAGTGGTGGGACGCCAAGACTAATCCTAATTGGCGTTTGACAGCTGCAGGCCTTCTAGGTAGGATTTTTCTGGCAATGATACCGATCATCAACATACTGGTGGCTGCAGGGTGCGCCATACATCTGGTTACCGAAATCATGCCAAGTATAGTACTCTTTGGTAAGAAGGGCAACAGCAAATGAAACTCCTACAGCTCATTTTTGTAGCGCTGGGGCTGTACAGTATGGCGATCGGGCACATTGGTGCAGCGCTTCTGGCTGCAGTAATGGTTGTATTCCTGCTGTGTGCTGAACGAATCTTCAAAGAGCAGGACCGTCAGTGGGCTGCAGACCCCAGGCGAGCAGCTACGCCCAGCACTACAAGCAACGATCTCAAAACCTACGAGTGTGAGGCTGCACGCAATGATTCGTACCCCTGACTTTCCTACCTAAACTTCCAAACCAGATTTTGAAATCAGAATCGGAAATCTAAACCCAAATCTGGCACAGAATCTGTGCCTATAGGCGCATGAGCCTAAGCAGAGGTTGACCCCGGCAGAAGGTTACACTATAATAGGGGAATGGATTAGGAAGTGTAGATGGGGATGTGACTCAGAACACTATCCCTGAATCGCAACAACAGGTTGCAATCCGAGTTCGAGTACTACCGCTAAAACAGAAACCCAAAAAGAGCTTGGGCTTAGTCTATACTGCGTGTCCTTATACTACACGGTGTCACTAACTCTGTTTTAGCGACAGTATCTGTGCTTTGGATCCCAGCGTCATGACGAATGGCAGATTATCAAAACGGATTTACCGTCTGAGTCTGCCATTCGTCTGTTAGCCTAACGACCAAGGTGGCATATAGAAACGCCACCTTGGTGCTAACTATCCTACATGCCTGTCGAGTCCAGAAGGATAGCCATGCGGTCCAGTTCTCCATCACTTCGGTCATCCTGATTCGGATCTTGGTCTGTCGGCATGACCTTGTGCCCCATCTGGCCCAGCTTTTCTCGAACCGCGCACCCCCACTGACTTCCGGGCAGGATTATCCGAGTGGTATCGTCAATCTTGTATACGACCAGTGCCATGATTCGCTCTCCTGATTAGTCAACAAGGAAGGGGGCCTAAGCCCCCCTGTCCCTTCTCTCATTAGACCCAGTACAGCTTTGCCTTCTTGGCCGCTGCAGCCTTCTCGACCAGCGCCTTGGCGTCCTGGAAGCTCAACCCCTCCGCAATCACGTCGCCGCTGCTCTTCTTGCAGACCTTGAACACAGTCTGCTCTTCGCCCGTGTCCGGGGTCAGCCCATCATCGACCGGGTTGGTCCCGACCGTGTGGATCGAAGTGTGTGCCTTGATGCCCTGCGAGATCAGCGTGCCGACCACAGCATCCACAGCAACAGCAACTTCCTTCTTCTTGCGGCCACCGTTGTTCTTCTCCGGGGGACGGCCCAGGCCCTCGACCAGCTCGGGGTTCGCCTTCTTGCATTCCTGGAATGCATAGTTGTAGTGCGTGCACGCCGCTGCCACAGTGCAACCGTACTGCTCGACCGCCCAGAAGATGATCTGCTTGCGGAACGCCTTGTTGCCAATCACGCTACGCTCGGCCAACAAGCTCTTGAACTTGGCGTTGACGCCCTGACGAATGCCCTTGTCCATTTGTAACTCCTTCTGCGCCTCAGCGCGTTTGTTGCAGTGTCATAACTATAACACCAGGAAATGCTTCTGTCAACAAGTAAATTGTAACAGCTTCACCTGCTTGCGCTTGTTTGCTGTAGTGTTTGCTTGTCTCCATGTCATAACTATAACTTCGGGGCACTCCTGCGTCAAGCTCTTTTTTGATTGTTACATCTTTCGTGCTGCCCGACATACACGGTGGCTCTCGACGTCCACCCCCCCTTTGTTCGACAATTGCAGTATAACACCATTTGACCCCGAGTCTACCATTGTTACATCTTGTTACATCAAGAGGTTGGTAGGTGCGCAGTCTCTGCGATTAGTGTACAAGCATGGGTCTGCGAAGCGCTGTAGGGGCCCTACAAGCGATTAAATCACCCAGTTGGTAGTACAGTAGCCGGAATCAAAACGACGCGCTACAGCGCTTCTAAACGCGTCAGTGAACAAGATGTAACAATGCTTGACAAACCAGTGGGCTGGATGCATAATCATGACATGAACACAAACACCCCGCTTACCCCAGAACAGCGCGTGGACCTCTACGTGAAGATCATTACCGAGAAGATGAAAGGTACTCTGACCGACTTCAATGTCGCATATATGCGGAACCAGTCTCCCGGCCAGAAAGAGCTCGATGCGCTCAACGGTGCCCTGGTCAAGCTGGGATGGCAGAAGTAACAAGATGTAACAATGCTTGACGCAGAAGCAGAGTGAAGCTATAGTTACAACACTGCAACAAAGGAGCAAGCGATGTGCGCAAAAGACAAGAAGTGGTATGTGTTTGACAAATACGACTGCTTCGATGGGTTCGCCAGCGCGACAGATGCTGCGGTGTATGCAGAGTCGAAGGTCCGAAGCGGCACACTGGAAGATGGTGTGCACATCGCTTACATGACCCGGGCGCAGCATGCGGAATACTGCACGAACAACGATTTGAAGCAGGCCTGGCGGGCCAGATAAAGTGTAACAGGGGTTGACAGATACCCCGGCCCCTGTTATATTAATGACACTGCAACAAAGGAGCGCAAAATGGAACTTCAAGTGAACAGTGTCAGCAGCCAGCTGGTGAGCCACAACAGCAAGAACAAGGTCCTGGTGGCAGAGATCAGTGATCTGGGGTTGGCGAACTTCGATCGGCTGTATGACGATGCAGCGGATGTGGGGTTCGAGCTGGTGCACCCTGAGAACGGCAATCGCACGCGGTGGGCCTTGGAGAAGGAGATTCGGGCACCCCTCGAGGGCGAACTGATGGGCTGGGTCTTCAAACCAACTCCCGAATCGATCAGAAAGCAACCTGTTCTTGCCGGATACAGCTTTCGACTGATCAACGATTGATGTGTAACAGGGGTTGACAACCGCACCAGCCCCTGTTATATTAATGACACTGCAACAACGCAGTGACGCACCAGGAGAACAGAATGGCAAAGGCACTCCGTACGATCCAAGGTACCCCGGTCCAAAGCAAGTTCAACCAGAAGTGGGCTTGCACCTTCAAGACTTTCAGCACGCATGAGGGCAAGGAGTACATGATGGGCGATCTGGAGACCGCGGCTTTGTGGTTCGACGCAGCAGCAGCGGTGCAGGCAGGCGAGAGGGCGCTGCAAGCGCTCGAAGAGACCGGGCGCTATCCAAACCTGTGCGAGATCTGGTAAGCGGCTACAGGGGCTTTCAAGCCCCGCTCTGTTACATAATAGGAGTTGACACTGCCATCGACTCCTGTTATAGTGCTGACATTGCAACACAGGAGAACAAGATGTCACCCAGGGAAGAACTTGCACACGAGCTTGCCGACACTTGCACCTTTGGTGGGTTGGACGAATCCTACGGGGTCATGGTAAGCAAGCAAGAAGACCCCAAGGGCAAGGAATACTGGTCGGTGACGTTTGCCAAAGCTCGGTACCTCGACGGGGTGATCAAAGTGTACAGCCCAACCTTTGTGCTTGTCAAGTGGCAAGGCATGGGCGGTGGGTCTGAGGTGTTGCGTTCTGGTCACGCAGCAAAACAGTTCTTGACAAACAATTTTGTGGCAAAGTTCATCTAAAGGTATTGACAGGGAGTGGTGCCCCTGTTATATTATTGACACTGCAACAAAGGAGCAAACAATGTACACGATGGAACTCGAGGATGCGGAGACTCAGGTCATGTGGCAGGTGATTGACCCGTACGGCGACTTTGTCATCAATGGGCTCACGCAGGATGAAGCCGAAGGTTTGCTGACCCACCTGAATCGAGGTTGACAGGCTGTCCCTGAAGTCGTATAATAAAGACACAACGGAGAAGAACATATGATTTCAGGTACACTGTTTGTTCGAATCGTCCCACAAGACAGGGACCGGGGCTACATGATGCTGGTGGGCTATGACCCCAAGGTGGTGCAGTCTACCGCGATGCAGTATTATACGCTCAATGCCATCACCAGGGCAACGGTTGATCAGACGCTGGAACGCATCAAGACCAGCTACAGTGCAGCAGAAATCAGAGATGTCACCCCGACCGCTTTGAAGAAGAAGCTGGCGAAAATGTTCGGCGAGCCGCTGGACGACCTGTAACAAGGTGTAACAGCGCTTGACGCTGGATGCGGCTTCTGTTAAAGTATAGACACTGCAACAAAGGACCGCAAATGGACAAGATCGATTGGGCACTGCTTCGCACTCAAAAGGAATGGCTGACTGCCTTGTCAGCCCCCGAAGCTGAGGGTCTCCTGAATCTGCTGGACCACATCCAGGACACTGCGGTAGCAAATGGTGTTCCGACGGAAGTGGTGTTCGGGAAGATGTAACAGTCAAAAAAGAACTTGACTGAACATACCAGTCCTGTTATATTAATGACACTGCAACAACGCAGTGACACTAGGAGCAGAAGATGGACAAGTTCCCCGGAAGCATCAAAGTTCGCATCAAGGTTGATGGTCTGCCCGATAGCGTGGCAACGAGCCTGATGCACGGCAATACCCCGGAGGCAACAGTGGTCAAGCTGAACGCGATGGCCAAGCGGAAGGGACTGCAAGCAACCTACAGCCTGGCGACCGAAGAGGAATACTGGGCGTACCGCAAGTCGCTGCAGGAACTGGCAAAGGTGTAACAAAGGTTGACAGCAGGGGAAACCCTGCTATAATCAATGCATGAACAATAACAAAGGTTGACAGTGAGCGTGTATTCTTGTCAACCTTTGTTCTATCGCACCTACATGCGGGAAGGGTTTCTTTCTCGAGTCGATGACTTTGCCGACTGGTGGGCGGTGTGGTGCGGTGGTCAAGAGTTGTAACAGTGCTTGACAGCAGGAGCAATCCTGCTATAATCAACGCATGGACAGCAAGGAGCATAGCATGGACGATACCGGGCGGTTGGAGCGTTTCTCCGTGAGGGCAAACCGCGGCCAGCTGGAAAAGGCAGGGCTCATGCATGAGGAGTGGGAGCCTGATGCCAGGGTACCCAACATGGTGCGCAGGTACTTCTTCAGCCTCGATGCGGCGATCAACCAATACTGCACATTGCGCACCATGGGATTGGTGGCGCTCAAAAACTGGCTAACATAATGCTTGACAACAGGAGCAATCCTGCTATAATCAATGCATGGACAGCAAGGAGCACAGCATGATCGAAGTATACGGCACCCGGGGCATCAAACAAAAGGCCTTCAGCAAGGTGTTCAAGACCGATGCGCAGTTCGATGCGTGGTTGCTGAAGATGCCGCGTGGCATTACCCTGCATCACATCTCGTCCGAGACGCACCAAGGCAGTGCGTCTACCATGGCCGATTGGCGCAGGGACAACCCGGAGCCCACCCATGGATGCGGACACATGCAGGGTCGTGGCGCTGCATAACCCAAAAAAGAACTTGACAGGTGCACTGTTCCTGCTATAATCAATGCATGGACAGCAAGGAGCATTGAATGATTTATACCCCGCGTGCATCGATCGACCTGTTGATGCACCCTCGCTTGTACACCCAGAAGAACAAGGCGGCGAACACCAAGATTGAATTCAAGGGGTTCGAGATCAGCATTGCGATGGACAGCAGCCATGGTGACGGCGACCTGACGAGGACCGACATCCGGGTGTACAAAGAAAATGACGATGTCACCATTCGATTCCTTGACAAGGACGAATATATGCTGTATGGCAACGCAGAAACTCTGCTGCGCGTCATGAAGCAGATCGAACAGATGTAACAGTCAAAAAAGAACTTGACTGATTAATCCCATCCTGTTATATTAATGACACTGCAACAACGCAGTGACACAAAGGAAGCAAAATGGACAAGGGCATTCGACCGTACGCACGCAACCTCTTCGCAGAAAAGAACGAGCTGCGTCGGCGGGGCATTGCACCCTACATTGGTCCCAAGGCCAACAGCATCTTCCGCAAAGAAATGATCTACACCTTGGTCGAGCAGTTCGGGATCACGGTGGCCTCCGCTTGCACGCACTACAATGAGGCACTGCAGTTCATCAAGGAGCTCAACGCAGAGCTGGTCAGCGGCCTGGGTCGTCCCCCGGAAAAGAACAATGGTGGCCGGAAGAAAAAGGTTGACGGCGCTCCGATGACGCCCGAAGAAACCGCAGCGCTGCTCTTGGAGGGTATTGAGGCCCCGGTGGATGACCGCACCGACGAGGAGCTCCTGGAGGATGCACTACGCCCTGTGACGCTGAACGGTGTGCAGTACGAGGAAGCACCGTTCTAAAGTGTAACAGGAGTTGACAGGGAGTGGCGTCCCTGTTATATTAATGACACTGCAACAGCGCAGCAACACAAAGGAAACAAAATGCAAGTTGGTACCCTGAATGTGAAGTTGGTCATCCGCAAGCTGCAGAATCACAACACGGACTTCCAGTTCATGCTGCTGGCAGGCTTCACTTCTGCACTGACCCACACGACTGCCCCTTACGTCGAAACCCTCAGCCCCAACCATGTGCTGTCGCGTGATGAGATCGACCGCGTGATTGCCAAGCTGATGAAGCACTCCAACTCGGCCGACTTTAAGGACATCTCGAACCCGGGCGTGACCAAGAAGCTGGACAAGCTGCTGGACGTTGACACTGACACAGATGGGGTGACCATTACCCTGCCCGCCCCCACGTGGAGCACAATGGGCATCGGCAGGTACGCTGAAGCAATGATGTAAGCACCACAGGGGGTCTGTAGCGTAACGCTACAGACCCTCTGGGTACCAGCATAGCAGGACAGGGCTTCGACGTGCTGTGGGGCCCTGTAGCCATGGTGCCCACCCAAGAGCTAAGGTGTAACAAGGTGTAACAGTGCTTGCTCAATCCACAGAGACTGTTATACTACACTTGTCGAACATAGGGGGATGGACGGCATTGCTGCGTATCACACAGATGTAACATTTGTAACAAACTGTAAAAAAGACTATGCAAAATACAAGTCAGCGTGTATAATACTAGAGTGGTAGCTATTTTTGACCCATCGGCA
>Ga0209134_10000174_pt1 | contig 16598 bp, 20 predicted proteins | sample LauGreSp1BDMLBSN_2_FD_187566 | JGI IMG/M metagenome (GOLD analysis project Ga0209134, IMG submission 187566) | Freshwater lake microbial communities from Lake Michigan, USA - Sp13.BD.MLB.SN (SPAdes) (version 2) | ecosystem: Environmental > Aquatic > Freshwater > Lake | place: Lake Michigan, USA... | reverse complement strand
GTCCCAAGAGGCAGAAATGCTGGCTTTGGCACCCAAAGCACCGTTTATTGGCTATGGCGGCCAGTTTGAGGGCTACGAGAACCAGTGGAAGACGGCCAACACGACCAATTGGCCGTATTTGGAGGTAAATCCAGACGTTACAGACGGCGCGGGCGCTACGCTGCCACTACCCCAGCGTGCCCAGCCGCCAATGGCTTCCAGCGGGCTGCTACAGGCCAAGGCAGGCGCGTCTGAAGACATCAAAGCATCTACAGGCCAATATAACGCTTCTTTGGGTATGACTTCTAATGAGCGCAGCGGCAAAGCCATTTTGGCTCGCCAGCGTGAGGGTGATGTCGGGACGTACCACTTTGGTGACAACTTGGCTCGTGGCGTGCGGTATTTGACCCGCCAACTAGTTGATCTGATCCCCAAAATCTACGACACACAGCGCATTGCCCGCATTATTGGCGAGGACGGCGAGACCAGCATGGTCAAGATTGACCCAATGCAGCAAGAGCCGGTCAAGAAGATTGTGGATCAAGAAGGCATTGTGATCGACAAAATTTACAACCCCGGCGTCGGCAAATACGACGTTGTGGCGACCACCGGCCCAGGCTACGCGACCAAGCGCCAAGAGGCGCTGGAGGCGATGGGCCAACTGTTGCAGGGCAACCCGCAGCTATGGCAAGTGGCCGGTGACCTGTTTGTCAAGAACATGGATTGGCCTGGTGCCCAAGAGATGGCAAAGCGTTTTGCCAAGACCATTGACCCCAAGTTAATGAGCGATGCCGATGAAAACCCAGAGTTGCAAGCCGCACAGCAGCAAATGCAAGCTATGGGTCAGGAAATGGAGCAGATGCACACAATGCTCCAGAACGTCGGCAAGTCTATTGAAATGCAAGAGCAGCGCCGCAAGGATTACGAGGCTGAAATTAAGGCTTACCAAGCTGAGACACAGCGCATCACTGCTACACAAGCGGGCATGAACGAGCAGCAAATTCAAGATATTGCTATGGGTGTGGTGGCCGCTGCGATGGAGTCTAACGGCCAGATTGGTGGTATTCCTGAGATGCCAGAACAACAGATGGATGTGGGCATGGACGGTATGCCTGAAATGCCACAGCCTATGCTACCAATGGAGCAGTTACAATGACCGCCGCACAACTAATGGGGTTACTGTTCTTAGGCCGCAACGTGGCCCACAGCGTCCACTTGAACACTCGCAGCTATTCCAAGCACGTTGCGCTCAATATCTTCTATGAGCGCATTATTGGCGTTGCGGACGACTTTGCCGAAGCCTATCAAGGCCGTCATGGTTTAATTGGCCCTATTGCCATTCCAGCGGCCAAAAAGACTACAAACATCATTGAGTTTTTACAGGCCCAGCTTGATGAGATTGAAAAAAACCGCTACGAAGTCTGTGATAAGTCTGACTCAACAATTCAACAACTCATAGATAACATCATTGAAGTTTATCTGCGAACTTTATATAAGTTAAGGTTTCTTGCATGAAACGCGCCGAAGCAAAATTGTTAAGTTTGAAAACGTATAGCACGGGTAAACCGTGCAAACGTGGGCATTTTGCAAATCGGTATACCATCGGCGCTAAGTGCATCGAATGCACGAAAATTCAGTCCGTTGCTTGGCGTAAAGAAAATCCTGAAAAGTATTTAGCCTCCGTGCAAAATTGGGTTGACAATAACCGCGAACTTCACGGTACGCGTGTTAAACGTTGGCAAGCAACCAATAAAGATAAAGTGCGCGCGGACGCAAAAACATGGGCTTCCGCAAATCCTGACAAAATTAAAGCCAAAGCACTCCGGTACATTAAAAAGCATCCTGACGCATACACTGCGCGATCTGTAGCAAGTGTCGCCAAAAGGGCTAAACGTGTGCCACAATGGCTTACTTCAGAGGATAAGTGGTTAATGCGTGAAGCCTATTCACTTGCTAAACTAAGAACAGAATTGTTTGGGTTTAAGTGGGAAGTTGACCACATAATTCCTTTGCGTGGTAATTTAGTTTCTGGGCTTCACGTACCAACAAATTTGCAAGTGCTGCCTAAAATAGAAAACCGTAACAAAAGAAATCATTATTTTTTAGCGTAAGGAAACATCATGGCTAATTACACCCAAACCGCAGCGACAACACAAATTAAAGTTGGTGCTGGAAAACTTTACGGCATTTTTGTTTCGGCGTCCTCTAGCGGCACTTTAACAATTTATGACTCTGGCGCTTCTAGCACCGGCGACCCTAAGATTTCGGACACAATCGCTGTGTCAGCGGGTACAAGCTATTTGAACATCCCAGCGGGTTTGTTCTTTAACAAAGGGCTGTATATTGTGCTGGCTGGAACTTCCGCAGCATTTACTGTTGCATACGATTAAAGGTAAATCATGGCCGTCTTTCTCTCCCCCGTGGGCGGCGCAGCGGCCCAGTTTTTTACCAACAGCGGTGTTCCTTTAACTGGCGGCAAGCTGTACTCTTATGCGGCAGGCACAACCACACCAAAAGCAACATATACATCGTCTAGCGGTGCAACGGCACATACCAACCCAATTATTTTAGACTCGGCTGGTCGTGTGCCAGGGGGCGAAGTTTGGTTAATAGCTGCTGCGTATAAATTTGTTTTAAATACATCAACAGATGTTTTAATTGCAACTTACGACAACATAACTGGGATTGGGGCGACCAGTTACCAAATAGACAATTTTACTGGTACAGGATCGCAAACGGCATTTACATTGACCGCAGCTTCAATAGGTGAAAATGCTACTTTTGTATATATTAATGGTGTGTACCAAAACAAAAACACTTACATTGTTTCCGGCGTAACTGTGACGTTTTCGCAAGCCCCACCTTTGACTTCGTTAATTGAAGTAATGTACAACTAATGGCTAACAGCAAAATCTCCGCACTTACATCTGCCGCCACGGTTGCGGGGACAGAGGTTTTGCCAATTGTTCAATCAAGTTCAACAGTCAAAGTTGCCATTTCTGATTTAAACCCTGGTCTTAGCACCATATTGGCGACAAAAGGCGGCACGGGCCAGACGTCTTATGCTGTTGGCGATTTGCTTTACGCTTCAACTACTACCGCGCTATCCAAACTTGCTGACGTAGCCACTGGAAACGCCCTTATTTCTGGCGGTGTAGGTGTAGCGCCAAGTTACGGAAAGATTGGCCTTACAACCCATGTAAGTGGCATATTGCCCGTTGCCAATGGCGGCACAAACGCATCTAGCGCCAGCATTACAGCATTCAACAATATTACTGGTTATTCGGCATCGGGCGCAACTGGTACGACTACCACAAATTTAGTTTTTAGCACCAGCCCATCAATTACCACCCCGACATTAGTTGGTAATGCAACGTTGAGCACAGGCAATTTGGTTATTAGCGCGTCCGGCAAAGGTATTGCGGGAACAACAACCAATAACGACGCCGACGCTGGCGTGGTTGGTGAATTTGTGTCATCGTATGTAACTTCACTTGTTTCTATGACCTCAGGAACGGCAAGAAATGTAACTTCAATTTCCTTGACCGCTGGAGATTGGGATGTGACGGGAAACATTGGTTTTCTTCCGGCGGCAACTACTTCAATCACTGCGCTGGCAGGAACAATTTTTACAACATCGGCAACATACCAAGACAATTCACAGTATTCCTTCCAAGATTACTATTCATCAATTATTCCAGGTGGTTCTACGACGTTCTACAAAACAATTCCAACAGTCAGGTTTAGTTTGGCTTCCACCACAACCGTGTACCTTATTGCAAGAGCAAGTTTTTCAGTTTCCTTGCTTTATCACGGTAGTGCATTTATTCGCGCACGGCGCGTTCGGTAAAGGATTTTGAAATGATTTACATAACAATTAACGAAGATGATGCTGTCGAAATTAGAGAAGACCAACACGGTTTGCCTGATGGCGCAGTTGAAATTTCCGAAGATCAAAAAAATGGCCTTATGAACAAATCTATGAAATTTGAAAATGAAAAGGTGGTTCCAGCATGAGCCTAACAAAAGTAACTAATTCGATGATCGAAGCAGCACCAATCAACGTGCTGGATTACGGTGCTGTTGGTGATGGCACGACTGACGACACGGCGGCCATTCAAGCGGCTATAAATGCTGCTTCAGCAGCAGGTTCAACTACTCGAAAAATAAGAGTGCCTTATGGTGCGGCTGGCATTTACAAATTGACCAATGCTGTGTTTTTCAACACCGCTGGCGTTACGATGGAGTGGGATAACAACAACATCGTTTTTAAGAAGTTTTACGGAACGCTTGGTTCCGTTGCGCCTGGCACTGCAAACTGTATTGTTGTTAACGCTGCCTACATTACGCTAATTAACCCTGGCATTGATGGTAACGGCGCAAACTTTGGTGGCTCTGGTATTGCATATAACCGTTCAGACACTTATTTCACTTTTGGTTGCAGCATCATTAACCCGAAGATTAAAGATACTCGTGACTCATGCGTTGTATTTGCTGGCCCTCGCGGCGCGCCTGATATTGTGATTAATGGCGGCAGCATGACTACTTGGCAAGACCCTGCATTTGCTGGCGCGTCAAGTTCAGGTTTTCCAGCAATTCGTATTGTTGGCGCAGTTGACGGTGACACATCGCCCCGTGTGTTTACAAACATTACTGCCTCATCGACTATTCTGCTTGACGCAACAGGCATGAATACATTCAAAATGTCTAATTGTTTTACCGGAACAATTCTGTATCAAGGCAATCCAGACGTAACAGGCGGTACAGACCCATTTAAAACTGGTGAAAGTGCTGTTGTTAACACATATATTCGTGACGGTATTGTTATTGCTGGATTTGAGAACAGCGTTGAAAACAGCTTGTCGCATGGTTATGCACCTTTGACTTGGACAGCATACGGCGGAACTCCCGCTACATTTTCAACTTATGGGTGGGAAATAAGCTCAAACAGCCAATTATGTAAATTGGGGCCAACCAATGTTGTAACGAAAGGAATTATTGACAGAAGTCCACAAGGCGTTGCTATAAAACTTCTTTCTTCTTTATATGAGGTTGAAACAGTATTCACAACGTCATGGGTAGGAAGTTCAGTAAATCCTTCAATAGGTAACGGAAATATAAATTGCGCCTACGATTCAATTGGTCAATTTATCAACTTTCGCATGACGCTGACATTTGGAAGCACTACAACACGCGGCACGGGTGATTGGTCATTTACTATCCCTCGTTGGTGCAATACAACTACCCCTTCTATAGGTAATTGGACTGGTTTTTTACCAGGCATTGGTCGGTTTTCTGGCTATGTAGTGCTGACTTTTACAGGGGCAACACACAGAATTTCTTTGCTGGCAACAGACGGTGCAACTGTGATTGGCAGCGCATCCCCTGCATCTATCCCTTCGGGTTCAACAATTAATGTTCAATTTTTATATCTTCGTGGTTAAAGGAATAAATTATGTCAATTACTTATAAATGGTCAATTAGTAAATTGCGTGTTGAACAACAAAGTAATAAATCAAATGTTGTTGTCAATGCTGAATGGCGTTTAGAGGGTACAGACGGGGAACTTACTGCTGCTGCTGCTGGTCATTGTGATTTTGTGCTTGGCGGTAGGTTTACAGAATTTAGCCAATTAACAGAAGAACAAGTCCTAGATTGGTGCTTTGCCCCTAAAGAAATTACCTTGGTAGACAGAGAAGGCATTACCACTACTTTTACCAAGCTTCTCAAAGACGAAGGTGAAGCACAGGTAGCTGGACAGATTGAGCGAATGTTAGCTCAGAAAGCTGCTGAACCAGCTTTGCCTTGGGCACAAATTCAAGCATACGTCTGAAGTAATTGCTGCTTACCAAGCGGCCCAAATTCCAGCATAATGCTGAAAACACGTACTGGTGCGTTCACCAGGGATTCTATGGAATCGAAAAATGTCAGAAGAAAACCTAGCGGAAGTTGAAACCGCGCCGGAACAGGTGGCAACGGCTGCACCTGAAACTGAAGTTAAAGCGCCGGAAGCAGAAGCACCCAAGACATTCTCGCAAGAGGAACTTGATGCAGCTATTGGAAAACGCCTCGCAAGAGAGCAACGAAAGTGGGAACGGGAACAAGCACAGAAGGTTGCGGAAACGCAAACTTTGAGGGCTCCGGCAGCACAGTCTGTCGATCAGTTTGAAACGCCAGAGGCTTACGCCGATGCGTTGGCCTATCAAAAGGCCGAGCAACTGATCGCGCAGCGCGAAGCGGCCAAGCAGCACTCGCAAGTTCTTGAGAGTTATCACGACAAGGAAGAAGAAGCCCGCGCTAAGTACGATGACTTTGAACAAGTCGCGTACAACCCCAAGCTGCCGATTACGGACGTGATGGCCGATACGATTCGGTCTTCGGACGTTGGGCCTGAGTTAGCTTACTACCTCGGAACTAACCCCAAAGACGCAGAGCGTATATCTCGCCTAGCCCCGCTTGCACAGGCAAAGGAAATTGGAAAGATTGAGGCCAAATTGGCGTCTGATCCACCAATGAAACGTACAACATCCGCGCCAGCGCCGATTTCGCCTGTCACTGCCCGATCCACTGGATCACCGGCCTATGACACTACTGATCCCAGGTCTACCAAGACCATGACGGATTCGCAGTGGATTGAAGCCGAACGCAAACGACAGATGAAAAAGTGGGAAGCGCAAAACCGCTAACTTTTTTAAGGACTTTTTTTCATGTCTAATAGTATCCTAACCATTGATATGATTACCCGGAAGGCTCTCGAAATTCTCGAGAACAACCTGGTACTCACTCGTAACGTAAACCGTCAGTACGACGACAGCTTCGCTGTAAGTGGTGCCAAGATTGGTTCTACTCTGCGTATTCGTCTGCCCGACCGCGCTTTGGTGACCGACGGTGCCGCCCTGCAAGTTCAGGACGACAACGAGCAGTTCACCACTTTGTCTGTCGCCTCGCAAAAGCATATCGGCGTGAACTTCACTTCCGCTGAATTGACCATGCAATTGGACGACTTCGCAGAGCGTGTGTTGAAGCCTCGTATCAGCCAGTTGGCCTCCAGCATTGATGCTGATGTCGCCAATGCGTACAAAACCATCGGTAACACTGTCGGCACCCCCGGCACGACTCCTTCGACTTCTTTGGTGCTGTTGCAAGCCCAGCAGAAGCTGAACGAGAACGCCGCTGTAATGTCGCCTCGCTATGCAACGGTTAACCCCGCTGCTAACGCTGGTTTGGTTGAAGGTATGAAAGGCTTGTTCAATCCTACCGACACCATCAGCAAGCAATTCCGTAACGGCATGATGGGCACTGGCGTGTTGGGCTTTGATGAAGTCAATATGTCTCAGTCGATCAAGCAGCACACTACTGGTTCGCGCAGCGCTACTGCTTCTACTTTGGTTAAGACCCCCGGCGTTACTTCCGAAGGTTCTTCAACCATTCTGTTGGAGCAAGGTTCCGTTTCTACGACCATCAAGGCTGGTGACGTGTTCACAATCAGCGCCTGCAATGCTGTCAACCCACAGACCCGTGAAACCACTGGTTCTTTGTTCCAGTTTGTAGCCTTGGCTGACGCCACTGCTTCGTCTGGTACTTGGACTGTGACCGTTGCGGCTATGTACTCGGCTGCTCACGCGCTGGCTACTATGGATGCTCTGCCTGCAACTGGCGGCGTTGTGACCTTCGTGGGCACCGCTTCTACTGCTTACGCACAGAACTTGGTCTACCACAAGGACGCCATCACGTTTGCTACCGCTGACTTGTTGATGCCTCAAGGTGTTGACATGGCTGCCCGTGCAGTTCATAACGGTATCAGCTTGCGCGTTGTTCGTCAGTACGACATCAACAACGACCGTATGCCTTGCCGTATTGACGTGCTGTATGGCTTTAGCACCATTCGTCCACAGATGGCTTGCCGCATCTGGGGTTAAATTGAATGCCCCTTCGGGGGCTTCATTTCGTAACATTTTTTAAGGAAATTTATCATGGCTTTACCTAATGGCGCAGGCGGTTACCAAGTTGGTGCAGGCAACCGTCAAGAAACTATCATGGGCGCAATGGCCGCCCCTCAGACAGCTACGGCTACTGCAACCCTAACGGCAGCGCAAATTGTCAATCAGATGCTGGTGGCTAACCCCAGTGGCACTGCGGCAGTTTATACGCTTCCTACAGGCGCGTTGATTGACGTTGCTGTTCCTAACGCTACTGTTGGTAGCACCTTTGACGTGGCAATTGTCAACATCGGCACTAGTTCCGGCACGGTAACTTTGGCTGCAAGCACTGGTGTAACGGACGGCGGCAACGCTTTCGTTGCTATCGCTGTGACATCTAGCCAGACGTTCCGCTTCCGTAAAACCGGCGACGGTACTTACGTTGTGTATAACTTGGGCTAAACCGAATGGGGCTTCGGCCCCGTTCTTTAAGGAAACAATATGCCAAATACCAAATCAATTGGTGTCGCTTATGAAGACCAGCAACTTGATGCTGCGGTGATGGGTAAAGCAGGAGGTACTGCCGGATTTTTCGGTGCCACCCCTACTAACCAACTCGCGGCGCTCACTTCGCTGAACTTCTCGACCCTCACCACTGCAAGCGTCGGCGCTTTGACCACCGCTCAGATTTCTGCCCTGCAAACTAATGTCAATGGCATTATTTCTGGCCTGAAATCTTTGGGAATCATGGCTTCGTAAACGAAAGGGAAGGGGGCCACAAGCCCCCTTTTCAATATGAATATTTATCTATCTCACCCTGTTCATGGCCGCAAAGTAGCGACGATGGAACTAGAAGCAGCCTACGATGAAACAAAAGGCTGGACACGATATACTCTGGATACGCCCGAAGTCTCCGAGGCGGCTCCTGTTAACGCACTGGAAGTAAAGCGCCGTCGTAGAAACGAACCCGAAGGAGCCTAGTCATGGCAACATACACCGCTGGCGATCAGATTAACCGAGCGCTTCGATTGCTTGGCGTGTTGGCCGAAGGCGAGACTACCTCTGCGTCAGTGTCGCAAGACTCCCTGACAGCGCTCAATCAAATGATTGATAGCTGGAATACCGAGCGGCTGTCGGTGTTCAGCACCCAAGATCAGATGTTCACTTGGCCCGCTGGCTTCATCAACCGCACCCTTGGCCCAACAGGCGACTTTGTAGGCAACCGCCCAATTTTGCTGGATGACGCAACCTACTACCGCGACCCAGGCACTAACGTCAGCTTTGGCATCAAATTTATCAATCAACAGCAATACGATGGTATTGCTGTTAAGACGGTAACTTCAACGTACCCACAGGTTATTTTTGTCAACATGACATATCCTGATATTGATATGTTCATCTACCCCAAACCCACACGGGACTTGGAGTGGCACTTTATCAGTGTTGAAGAGTTGACCCAGCCCGCCAACTTGGCGACCAACATCCTGTTCCCGCCTGGCTACCTACGTGCCTTCACTTACAACTTGGCTTGCGAGATTGCCCCTGAGTTTGGCGTGGAGCCCAGCCCCCAAGTTTCCCGAATTGCTATGACCAGCAAGCGCAATCTGAAGCGCATCAACAACCCTGATGATGTGATGTCAATGCCTTACGCCATTGTGGCGACTCGGCAGCGGTTTAACATCTACGCTGGTAATTACTGATGAAAACGCCGATTCTTGGATCGGCCTACGTTGCCCGCAGTATCAATGCTGCGGACAATCGCATGGTCAACCTGTTCCCCGAAGCCATCCCCGAAGGCGGCAAAGAGCCGGGCTTTCTGAACCGTGCCCCTGGCCTTGAGTTTCTACAGACCGTGGGCACCGGCCCAGTTCGGGCGTTATGGGCGCACCAGACCAACGGCAGCGACTTCTATGTGGTCTCTGGCTCTGGCGTTTACAAACTGACCGGCCTGACCGCCACACCTACCCTGTTAGGTACTTTAACCACCAGCAGCGGCCCCGTATCTATTGCGGACAACGGCACGCAAATATTCTTTGCTACCAATCCTGATGGGTTTATTTACAACGAAACCACCAACGTGTTCGCGCAGATCACAGACCCAGATTTTGCTGGCGCTGTGACGGTGGCCTACCTTGATGGGTACTTTGTTTTCAACCAACCCAATAGTCAGATCATTTGGGTGTCGCAATTGCTGGATGGGCAGTCAGTTGACCCGTTGGACTTTGCCAGCGCCGAAGGGTCTCCTGACGGTGTGGTGGGGCTCATATCCGACCACCGTGAACTGTGGGTGTTTGGTACTGATTCAGTGGAAGTTTGGTATGACGCTGGCGGCGCTGACTTCCCCTTACAACGCATCCAAGGCGCGTTTAATGAGATCGGCTGCGTGTCAGCGTCCTCAATCGCCAAACTGGACAACGGTTTGTTTTGGTTGGGCACCGACGCCCGTGGGCAGGGCATCGTCTACCGCGCTAACGGCTACACCGGCGTTAGGGTTTCTACCCATGCCATTGAGTACGCGATTGCCCAATACGGCAACATTTCGGACGCGATTGCGTACACATACCAGCAAGAGGGCCATGCCTTCTATGTGCTGACGTTCCCCAGCGGCAACGCCACTTGGGTTTACGATGTGTCTACTCAAGTCTGGCATGAACGTGCCGGTTTTGACAACGGCGACTTTATGCGGCACCGCAGCAATTGCCAATGCAATTTTGGTGGCAACATCATTGTTGGTGATTTTGAGAACGGCAACATCTACCGGTTTGACTTGGATGTGTACGCTGACAATGGCGGCATTCAAAAGTGGTTGCGCTCATGGCGGGCGCTGCCGACCGGCCAAAACAATCTTAAGCGCACAGCGCACCACAGCCTGCAACTTGATTGCGAAACAGGCGTGGGGCTTAACGACGGCCAAGGCAGCGATCCACAAGTAATGTTGCGCTGGTCAGATGACGGCGGTCATACCTGGAGCAATGAGCATTGGTCGCCAATTGGCAAAATTGGTGCGTATGGTCACCGAACCTTTTGGCGTCGTCTGGGTATGACTTTGAAACTGCGTGACCGGGTCTATGAACTTTCAGGCACTGACCCCAATAAGATAGCCATCATGGGCGCTGAATTGATACTTAGCCCAACTAACGCATGACTATTGGCAACGAAACCCAGATCACGCCCCCACGGGTGCCGATTATTGACGCACGCACAAACGCAGTGTCGCGTGAATGGTATCGTTGGTTTTACAGCCTGTACAACATTTTAGGTACAGGGACGGGGATTATCCCCGTCACTTCGGGCGGCACTGGCTTGGGCACAATCCCAACTAACGGCCAACTGTTGATTGGCAACGGCACAGGGTATTCCCTTAACACATTGGGCACTGGCGTAGGTATTTCAGTCACCAATGGCTTGGGCACAATTACGGTTGCCAACACTGGTGTACTGACCAATATTGCAGGCACTGGCATTTCGGTGTCCGGCGCTACAGGTAACGTAACAATTAGCAACACTGGCGTTTTAAGCTGGTCGGGGGGCACTACAGGGCTTACCCCCGCCACAGCTACCACGGGCGCAGTTACGCTTGCTGGAACGCTTGCAATCGCCAACGGCGGCACAAACGGCGCGGCCACACCTACGGCGGGTGCGGTGGCTTACGGCACGGGCACAGCGTATGGTTTTACCGCTGCTGGCACGGCGGGGCAAGTGCTAACTAGCGCGGGGGCTGGCGTACCTACATGGACAACAAATGCTGGCGGCGACGTTACAGGGCCAGCATCATCAACTGACAACGCCATTGCGCGGTTCGATGGAACTACCGGCAAGCTGATCCAAAACTCTGTCACCACTATTGATGACACGGGCAACGCCAGTGGCATCTTGTCTCAGCAGTTCAGCAATGGCGCGGCTGTCACTCTTGCCGCAGGCAAGATGTGGTACGACGGTTCCACAGGTGCTTGGAACTTGGGCATGGGTAATGGAAACATCACCCAGCAAGTTGGCGAGGAGATTTTTGTCTATGGCAAAGCATCTGCGGCCATCACAGACTCACCCCTTCAGATTATCTATCACACAGGCGTTGTAGGGGCCAGCGGCGTCATTCAATTTGCACCTACGATTGCGGGGATTACGGATGCCAATGCAATTATAGGTATAGCTACTGAATCCCTGGCGCACAATGATTTTGGACGCGCTACGGTGTTTGGTGTGGTTCGTGGCATTACAACTAATGGCACTGCTTTTGGGGAGACTTGGGCCGACGATGATGTCATCTGGTACAACCCAGTAACCGGCAACCCTACCAAAGTCGAGCCTGTTGCACCCTACATCAAGGTGCAAGTTGGCCTTGTCATTAAAGCAGGCGCAGGCGGTTCTGGGTCTTTCCAAGTTAATATTGCTCGTGGCTCTACGCTTGGTGGAACAGATTCCAACGTGCAGTTTGGAACATTGGCTAATACTGACTTGATTCAGTACAGCACATCACTAGGCTATTGGACAAACGTCACCCCCGCGTCAGTCATCAATGCGGCTACCGGAGCGCCGGTCACCAAGACGGCTAATTTTACGGTGGCGGCAAATGAAACTTGGCTTATCAACAACAAGTCCGGCTCGACTTGCACAGTTACGCTTCCCGCTGCCGCCAGTTGGACGGGCCGGTACATCACGGTCAAGAATATGCAGGCCCAGGCGGTCAACTCGGCGTCCAGCAACATTGTGCCGATTGACAGCACCAGCGCCGGTACGGCGATTTTGCTGGGTGTGGTGGGAAATTGGGCGACAATGGTGTCAGATGGCACCAATTGGATTATTATGCAGGCTGCGTCTAACAACAACTTGTTGCTGGAGTAACAGATGAACGATGTCGCCCCGCCGCTTGAATTAATGCGCCAAAAGGTTGAGGCACTGCAAACAGCCGTGGCCCAAATGCCGCAGTACGAGCCAATTACCAAGCATACGTTTCATGGCGGAATGTATTGCCGCGAAGTGTTTCGTCATGCCGGAGTGTTGGTAGTAGGCAAAGTTCACAAGAAAGAGCATTTCTATTTGATTGTTGGCGGCACGGTAATGATTACGACCGATGATGACGTTCAGTATGTAACCGGCCCACAATTACTGTGCAGCAAACCGGGCACCAAACGGGCGGTTTACGCCGAGACAGATACGCTGTGCATGACTTTTCACCGAGTAGAATCCGATAATGTAGATGACGCTGAAGCTGAATTAGTTGAAGATGACCCAACGTCTATGTACGCAATCGGCAACCAAGTTAAAGCGAAGGAGTTGACATGACATTCTGGGTAGCAGGCGCAATGATAGTAGGTGGCGGTATTTCCGCTTATGGTGCCAACAGAGCCGCCGAAACACAAGCCGGTGCGGCTAGAGAATCGGGAGCCATCCAAAGTGATGTTGCTGACCGGCAGCTTGCATTGCAAAGGCAACAATATGAGGAAAGCGTCCAACGTCAAAAACCTTTTCTCACCGCAGGCACCAATGCTTTGGCAAGAATGCAAGCTGGTGAATTTGCTCAACCTGGCGCGTTTAGTTTTGGAGTAAAAGATTACCAAGCTGACCCTGGGTATGCGTTTCGCCTGTCCGAAGGCCAAAAAGCACTTGAGCGATCCGCAGCCGCTCGCGGGGGTTTAATCTCTGGTGGGGCGCTAAAAGCGGCCACTAGGTACGGCCAAGACATGGGGTCGCAAGAATATCAAAACGCCTATAGCCGCGCCCTTACAGGTTATAACGCTAATGTGGCAAGGTCTGATACGGGCTACAACCGTCTAGCGGGCATGGCCGGTGTTGGGCAAACTACAGGCCAACAATTAGGTGTGGCGGGTCAAAATTACGCAACCGGCGCATCTAATATTTTAGGTAACTACGGCCAAGGTGCAAGCAATGCGCTTATGGCCGGAGGTCAAGCCACGGCGGCGGGTCAGATGGGCATGGCTAATACATTGGCAGGCGGTTTGCAAACTGGCGCAAGTGCGTACCAAAACCAGCGAAACTTTACTGATTACCTTAATAGCCGGAACCAAATGGGCCCGCCTATTTCCGCGATGAATTATTAAGCATAGGATAAATCATGGCCGATTTAAACGCACTTATCGCGCAGGGGTATCAGTTCCAAGCGCCTCCTGACCCGTTTGTTCAGTACGGGAAGATGCAGCAGTTGCAGCAGGGTGAGCAAGTAAATCAATTGAATCAAATGAAGATGCAAGAAGCGCAAATGGCGGCGGTAGAACGCAATGCGTTACGCGGTCTTGACCCAACGTCGCCTACTTACTTAACTGACGTTACAAAAATCAATCCAAAATTAGGTTTTGAATTTGCTAAGTCTCAACGAGACGCCAAGACCGCAGGTACTGAAAGCGAAATTAAAAGTACCAAATTGGTGGCTGACAAACTGGCGCTGCTGCCCGAAGCCTACAAAATGGCGGATACGCCAGAAGCGTATTTAGCAGTGCATAAATCTATACACGCTGACCCCGTGCTTGGGCCTTACCTTCAGAGCTTAGGTGCAACACCAGAAAAAGGATTAGCGCAAATACAAGAGGCAGTGCGGACGGGTAAGTTTGACCAGTTGCGTATGGGCTCAATGCAAAGCGTCAGCCAAATGCTTGATAGCATGAAGCCTGTTGTAGTGGGTGCTGGTAGTTCGGTATATGACCCTACTAAAGGAACATTTAACCAAGCACCGGCTGCGCCAGCAGCGGCAGTTAAACCACCAGAAAAACTAGAGATAATGCGTGCATTGGGCTATTCAATGGACGCCGCTGGCGACGCAGCTTACGAAGCGGCTAAACGCGCGGCGCCTACTGTCGCCGCGCCGCCTGCTGAAATTTCAACCATGAACGCTTTGGGTATTCCGGTAACACCTGAAGGTTTTGTGTATTTTCAACAACTCAAAACCAAACCTGTTGTAGCGGAGTCGCCTTTAGCTAAATTACAAAGGGAGATGGATGCATTGCCCCCAGGTGACTCACGCCGCGCGCAATACGTGGCGGCAATTAACAAAGAAATTACTCGCGCACCTGCCCCTGTAGTTAATATTTCTAACGTGCAAGAAAAAGCAGAAGCTGCTGACTACGGCAAACTTTTGGTCAAAGACTATGACGCAGTAAAAGCATCCGCAAGTCTGGCCCAAAAATCAATGCCTGCAATTGAAAGCAATCTTGCTATCCTAAACAAAGGTTTCTCAACAGGCTTTGGCACTGAAACCGTAGCCGCAGGCGCTAAAGTGTTGGGCGCGTTGGGTGTCAAAGACGCTGAAAAATACGCGGCCGATTCACAAACGTTTCTTGCTAACGCCAGCGCAGCGGTGTTACAACGTCAATTGGAGCAGAAAGGCCCGCAAACTGAAGCAGACGCCCAGCGCATCACGCAAACCGGCGCTCAACTTGGCAACACTAAAGCCGCAAATGAGTTTGTGCTTAAAGTTGCTAAGGCTCAACTTAAACGCGACATTGAACAACGTGATTTCTACGCTAACTGGCGCGATAAAAATCAAACGTTTAACGGCGCGGAAAACGCTTGGAACACTGGCCCAGGTAGCAAATCGCTGTTTGAACGCCCAGAACTTAAAGCATACGCCGCTGGGCCTAACGTAAAAGAAGTAGCCCCTGATAGAACTAAAGGGTTAGACAAAATTTTTAAAGGGCCACGTTAATCATGGCCGATCAATTCCGCGATCAAATTAATACAGCGCGCCGTGCGGGGTATAGCGACGATGAGCTTATCGGCTATTTGAAAGATAAAGACCCTCGCGTTACTGAAGCGCTAACCCAAGGCTACAAACCCAACGAAATTCTTGAGTACCTTGCACCCGCTCTATCAATGGGTGAGGAAGCCGTGCGTAAAGTTGGCGTAGGAATTCGTGGGGTTAGCGAGGCGCTTGCGCCTGTTGCGGCTGGCGCGGGTACGGGCTTTATGCTTGGTGGCCCTGTCGGCGCTGGTGTAGGCGCATTAGCGGGCGGTCTAGCAGTTCCTGCTAGCGATTTGTTAGTCCAAGGTTACAACAAATTAGCTGGCGGCAATCTTCGCAGCCCGTCACAAATTATTTCTAATATGCTCCCCGGCCCCCGCGCCGAAACGCCTGTTGAACGAGTTGTGCAAAGCAGCGCTGGCGCGTTGGGCGGCACACTTGGCGCTGTTGGCGGCGGGCGGGCAATTGTTAGCGCTGCCGATGCGGGGCTCCCTGTTTCCCAAGGCGCTTTAGCCGTAGGCCAAGAAGCGGCTCGTCGTCCAATAGGCCAGCTAGTTGCAGCGCCTATTGCTTCTGCAACTGGGCAAGGTGTAACGGAAGCAACTGGAAGTCCTTTGGCAGGGCTTGCGGCTGGTGTAGCCACAGGGTCAGCGGCGGGTTTGCGGCCCACTAAACGCGGCGCGGTGCCCACGGCAGAAGAATTGTTGGCTCAATCCAAAGCCAACTATGAGGTTTTAGATAAGTCAGGTTTTCAACTTGACAATAGTTTGTTTAAGCAGCACATGGCTTCGCTTCCGGCCAAACTTCGATCTGATGTGGGTTATGTCGAGTCTATAAACCCCAAAGTGGCAGGTGCGTTTAAAGAACTTTTGTCGGACGCCCCTAAAGATGTGGCTGAAATTACAGCTTTGCGAAAAATTATTGGCGGCGCGGCGGGTAGCGCGGATAAATCCGAACGCATGGTAGCTATGAAATTGCTTGATGAATTCGACACGTATGTGCTTAAC
>Ga0209134_10000173_pt1 | contig 16647 bp, 17 predicted proteins | sample LauGreSp1BDMLBSN_2_FD_187566 | JGI IMG/M metagenome (GOLD analysis project Ga0209134, IMG submission 187566) | Freshwater lake microbial communities from Lake Michigan, USA - Sp13.BD.MLB.SN (SPAdes) (version 2) | ecosystem: Environmental > Aquatic > Freshwater > Lake | place: Lake Michigan, USA... | reverse complement strand
TGAAGCATCGTAATCAGCGATAACTAACTCAGTGATAAATGACTTACGGGATGCGATATTTGCGATTGCACTGCCAACTCCGCCTGCGCCGATAACGAGCGCTCTCATGGTTGGCCTTTCGGGTCGTTTTCGAACCCACTGTGGATTCTAGGGAAGGCTAGCCGTACCGCTAACCTTTGCCAAGCACCGTAGGTGCTAAGTCCCCGTAGCTCAGTGGATAGAGCAACCGCCTCCTAAGCGGTAGGTCGCAGGTTCAACTCCCGCCGGGGACACTGAATAAATATTAAGAGAAAACTACAGTGCGCTTTCCAACAATAAACACTTTGTCATCTGCATAAAATTTCACAGCCTTAGCTAAAACTCTGCGCTCGATATCGCGTCCAATCGCAATTAATTCTTCAGGTGTGGCGATGTGTGTCACATGTGCAACATCTTGCTCAATGATTGGTCCTTCATCAAGATCGCTGGTCACAAAGTGTGCTGAAGCACCAATGATTTTAACGCCACGTTCATGAGCCTGGTGATATGGCTTTGCACCTTTAAATCCTGGCAAAAATGAATGGTGAATGTTAATCATCTTTCCTGGCAGCTTGTTACAGAACTCCGAAGTCAAAATCTGCATGTATCGAGCAAGAACTACAAAATCAATCTTTAGGTCTGCAATCTGCTTCAAAGTCTCTGCTTCCTGAGCGACCTTATTCTCGGCAGTAACAGGTAGGTAAAGAAACTTAATTCCGTGAGATTCAACCAAGGTGCGCAAGTCTTCCCGGTTAGAGATTACAAGCGGGATTTCGATATTGAGTTCGCCGAGTTCTTGCAAATATAAAAGATCGCGCAGGCAATGGCTCTCTGTGGTAACCATGACAAGTGCGCGAGGCTTTTTTGCAGTTGGACGAATATTCAATGAAGGATTGAATTTAGACAAGCCCTCATTCAGGCTTTTCTCTGCCCCTTCAAGTCCCTGTGATGTTTCAAAACGAGTGCGCATAACGAAAGCATTCGTACTGGGATCTGTGAACTGCTGGTTTTCAATTATGTTTCCACCACAGGCCAGCACAGCCGAGGTCATCGCGTGAACGATGCCAGGCTGATCGGCACATTGTAGGGAAGCGATTAGATCCATGTCGGTAGGGTACGCGAGATTAGTGATGGAGCGTAAATCGCTGCATCCACTTTGGAGCCCACCAATTGTTCTCTCCAAACAACCGCATGAGCGCTGGAACTAATAGCCCCCGGACAATGGTTGCATCCAGGATTACTGCAAGCGCGACACCAAATCCCATAGTTTTAATTGATGTAACACCACTTGTAATAAATGAGGCAAAAACCACGGCAAGCAATAGCGCAGCAGCGGTGATTATTCGAGCAGATCTTTGCAAACCAACTGCCACAGATTCAACATTTGATTTACCTGAAAGGTGCTCTTCACGTATTCGAGAAAGCAAGAACAACTCATAATCCATCGATAATCCAAAGACCACAACGGCAATCAATATGACAATTGATGTGTCGAGTGTGCCAGTGACCGTGAATGAACCGACAAGCCATTGAAGGTTGCCATCAATGAAGACCCATGTCAGAGCACCCATAGTTGCTCCGAGAGAGAGGAAGTTAAGTAGAACTGCCTTGATTGGCAAAATAATCGAACCAGTGAAAATAAAAATCAATACAAGAACAGAAAGAATGATCCAACCTAACGCCCACGGCAAAGTCCTTGCAATACCGTCTTGCGAATCGGTGTAATCAGCAGCAACTCCGCCAATCAATGTTCCAACTGGAGCTTGAACATCTCGGACGCTATGAATTAATGCCTGCGAATCAGGTGTTCGTGGCAACATCGCTTGGTAAGCAATTACTCGGACATCGCTGCCGATAGTTTCTGGTGGCAGAACTGCAACAATCCCGGAAACCTTAGCGACCTTGGCTGCATATGCATTTATTTCTTCAAGCTTGTCAGAACCATCCCTGATGACGATTTCAATTGGATTTCCTGTTTGACCAGGGAAGCGCTCTGCTTGCAGGGCTGTTGCAATAGCGGCCTTGTTATCTGCAGGCAACATTCGTGAATCACCTTGTGAAAACTTAATGCTAGTAATTGGTGCTGCCATGACTCCAAGAATTACTAAAGAGAGAACAACTGCGCTCACTGGGCGCTTCATTACCAAGCGCGCTGTTTGTGCCCAGCGGCCATCTTCCTTTGGAGTTATTGCAGAGCGACGAATTACACCCTTATCAATTCTTGATCCCATCAGAGCGAGAATTGCCGGCAAACCAACAATTGCCCCAACTACAGCCAATGCGACAACTGAAACACCTGCATAGCCAAATGATTTTAAGAAAGGTAGCGGGAAGAACGTAAGTGACAATAAAGTTACAAGCACAGTCATGCCGGAGTAAAAGACTGTCTTTCCGGCACTGCCCATTGTTGAAACTATTGAATCTTCAACACTTTTACCTCGATGCAGCTCTTCGCGGAATCTATTCACCATCAGCAATGCGTAATCAATTCCAAGCCCAAGGCCCATGCCTGTAGTCAGGTTGAGAGCGTAAATACTGACATCGGTAAATAGTGTAAATAGATAGAGAACAAAGAAAGCTCCCAAGATTGCGGCAACGCCAACAATTAATGGCATCGCTGATGCTGCTAAAGCTCCAAAAACAATTGTTAACAAGATAAATGTAAGAGGAATGGAGATTAGTTCTGCAATCTTAAGATCGTCAGAGATCTTTTCTGTTATTGCATGGCCAACTACTGCAGCACCACCGGCATATAAAGTCAGACCCTCATATGAACCATCGTAATTTTGCTGGAATAGCTTGCCAAGCTTTTGACCCTCTGCCGAGAAAGGATCCTTGTCACCATAAACAAGGATGTATGCAGCTTTACCGTCGCTTGACTTTAAAGTTGGTTCGCCGCCGCTGGTCCAATAAGAAAGCGTCTTTGATACTCCCGCTTCCTGAGCAATCCTTTTTTCGAGCGCTAATCCCTTTTGGACAATTGTTGGGTCGGTGACATCAGTTGAACCTGCATCAACAACAATGACTACTGAAGGATCAGATAATTTCAATTCATCGTTGAGGTACTGGTAAACCTTGTAAGAATCGCTGTTGGGATCTGAATACCCAGCCGAATCAAGGCGGCTAAATGCCAAAGATCCGAATCCACCTGCCACGAGAATTCCCACCACAAAAAGTACGACTGCTCCTTTACGGTGCTTTACTAAGAAGTGGCCGAGTTTTTCAAACATGTTTTTCCTTTTCCTTTAACGATGTAGAATCAATTCCATGAGCGACCTCTTTCCTAATGTGACTTCAGACGAGATCGATCCTGAAGCCGCAATCGAGCAAGCTCGACGTGAAGCAGAAATTAAGTCAGACAAACCACCACATCACGAGGACTAATCAGTACTTGGCGCTGGCGCAGCTTTTGGTGGGTCAGCGACAGTAGATTTTTTGGCAGAATCTGTTTTATAAAATCCTGACCCTTTAAAAACAACTCCCACTGCGGTGTAGACCTTGCGGATCTCACCCTTGCATTCCGGGCATTCGGTCAGGGAGTCATCTGAAAAGGATTGAATGGCCTCAAATTCATGGTCACATGCGGTGCATGCATATTGATATGTAGGCATCACACTCTCCACTCCGAAAATAGGCTAGGCAGTAAGTGTAAAGAAGTGAGACGATAGGCGCGAATTGAGGGACTTCCCAAGCCCTCATGGAAGGACAACCGTGAGCCGCTTTCGCATCACAGCGATACTGCTATTGATGTTTCTAGGGGTATCAGGTGCCTCTGCAAATACATTAGTCAGCACTAGTCCGATTAGTGGCTCAACGCTTTCTATTTCTCCTACAAATGTGACAGTTACTGGAAATGTAACCTTGATCGCAGATGCTCCTGATGCCAACTCAATCACGGTAACAGATCCAAATGGTGTTCGCGTTGACGATGGCACAATCATGATCTCAGATGTGAGTGCAACGGTCGGTATCCGACCACTTGTAGAAACCGGGATGTACACAGTTACATATTTTCTGCTCTCTGAAGGAGAAGTTCCGCTTGAGGGCAGTTTCACATTTAAGTATCAAGCACCAAGTGTAATTTCAACGGCAAACCCAACTCCAGAACCAACTCAATCACAAACACCGGCTAGCAGTAGTTGGGGAACAAACTTTTTTGTGATTCTTTTGCTTTTGCTTGCAGTCCTAGTGACGATCGGTCTTTCTCTATACGCTCGTAAACTATTTGCAGACCGATGAATTTTTTAAGTACAACTTTTAAGTACTTCAACTTGCTTGGTGGGTTTGCAACCATTGGTGCCCTTTTAGCTATGGCATTTTTATTACTTGATGTTGAAGGTAAAACATCAACATCGGGAGAGAAATTACGGAATTTTCTAAAAGTTTCTGTGGCCGTATGGGTCATTGGCGTTATTGGCTCAATGATTTTTACATTAGCCCTCATTCTTGACTCACCAATATCCGTCGCACTGGATGGAACAGTAATTCGATCATTCGTTACTCAATATGATTTGGGGAAGTATTTAGCTTTCGAAGCAATAGTGGCTTATGCAGTTTTCATTTTTTCTTTCCGGGCAAGAAAGATCCTTTCTCTGATCCTTCTATTGATAATCTCTTTGGCAGGATTGGTGGCTCCCGTGTTTCAGAGCCATTCGGCTTCTGGTGGCTCGCACTCTTTGGTCATTGGATCACTCATAATTCACGTTATTGGATTGTCATTATGGGTTGGCGGCATTCTTGCCATAGCACTGCTTTCAGCATCAGATCGAGCGATTGCCGTGCCCCGCTTTAGCCAGTTGGCCTTATGGGCTGCAATAGCTGTTGTAATCAGTGGCGTTGTAAATGCTTGGGCTCGACTCAATTTTTTGAGTGCATGGAATTCAACATATGCCTACATTGTGATTGCAAAAACTCTGGCAACAATTGCCTTGATAACACTTGGCTATTTACATCGCAAAAACCTATCGGGCAAAGAGTCTATTAATTGGGTCGGTTTTGGAAAACTGCTCACAATAGAAGCAGCCATCATGATTGTCACAGTTGCACTGGGATCATGGCTTTCAAATACCGGCTCACCAGATAGGCCAGGAGAGTATGTTTTTGATCCAGCTCTCTCAATCGTCGGAATTTCAACACCACCAGAGCCAACATGGTCACGTATTTTCTTAAGTTATGAACCAAATGCATTGATCATCGGCATCTTGGTCCTAATGGTGGCGCTTTATATAAAAGGTGTAATGGTTTTAACGAAGCGAGGGGATAAGTGGCCTGTAGGTCGCACAATTTCATTCGCTCTTGGAATTGCCGTCATAGATTTTGCAACCAGTGGTGGTTTAGGTTTATATGCTCATTTCTCATTTTCTTATCACATGATTGCCCACATGCTGCTAGGTATGGTCGCACCTATTGGTTTAGTTCTTGGTGCACCAATTACATTAGCTTTGCGAACTCTGCCTCAAGGCAGAACTCCATCAGAGCGCGGGATTAGAGGATCACTTCTAGCGGCGCTGCACTCAAGAGTAGGAGTGTTTTATACAAATCCAATAGTTGCACTATTAATCTTTGATGGCTCATTGTTTGCTTTGTACTTCACAGATTTGTTTGCAAGCATGATGCAAAGCCATATTGGGCATTTGTTCATGACCCTTCACTTTTTAGCTGCTGGATTCTTGTTCTTTAGTGCAGTTATCGGAGTGGACCCTAACCCTCGCAAAATTCCTTACTTAGTTCAGATTGTCGTTCTGTTTACGGCTATGAGTATTCATGCATTCTTCTCTGTTGCTTTGATGTCCACTTCAACTTTGATAGATGGCGGCTATTTTGCGTCTCTGCAAACCCCTTGGCTGACAGATCTATTGGCAGACCAAAAACTTGGCGGTTCTGTCGGGTGGGCAATGGGCGAGATCCCTATATTGATCGCTCTAGCAGCGACATTTATCAATTGGCGTCGCGAAGACAGTCGAGAGGCTAATCGAATAGATCGTAACGCCAAGCGCCAAGCGGCAATGGGGCAGCCAGATGATTTAGCAAACTATAATCAGTACTTACAAAAGCTGGCACAACGCGATAAGAATGAGTCCTAATGGAAAATGTATTTGATCTACCTTCTGAGTATAAGGAGCTACGCGCGAGTGTGCGTGCGTTGTCTGAAAAAGAGATCGCACCTTTTGCTCATGCCGTAGATGAAGATCATCGCTTTCCTCAAGAAGCAAAAGATGCGCTCGTTAAAAATGGTTTATATGCCGCACATGTGCCAACGGCGTTTGGTGGCGATGGTGCAGATGCACTTGCAACAGTTCTAATCATTGAAGAAGTTGCTCGCGCCTGTGGATCCTCGTCGTTAATACCAGCAGTTAACAAATTAGGTTCCATGCCATTGATATTGGGTGGTAATGACGAACAAAAGAAGCGCTGGTTACCTCGCTTAGTAAAGGGTGAAGGTTTTTCATATTGCCTCTCTGAATCAGAAGCAGGATCAGATGCATCGGCTATGCGCACTAAGGTCGAACGCTCTGGTGATGGCTGGATACTAAATGGCAGCAAGAAGTGGATTACGAATGCTGGCGAATCTGAGTTTTATTCAGTTATAGCCCAAGGTGATCCATCACTTGGGTCGAAAGGAATCACCGCTTTCATGGTTGAAAAGTCAGACCCAGGTGTCTCTTTTGGGGCACCAGAAAAGAAAATGGGAATGCGCGGATCACCTACACGTGAAGTTTATTTCGACAATGTGCATCTTTCTGATGATCGCCGCATTAGTGAAGTTGGGCAAGGTTTTGCTTTAGCCATGAACACACTTGATCACACACGCATCACAATTGCGGCGCAAGCTATCGGGTTAGCTCAGGGTGCTTTTGATGTTGCAACAAAGTATGCACATGAACGTCATCAATTCGGAAAACCGATCTTTGATTTCCAGGCAGTCCAATTCATGCTGGCGGATATGGCAATGAATATAGAAGCAGCACGTCTGCTTACCTACTCTGCCGCAGTAAAGAGTGAGAATAATGAAAAGGATCTTCGTTTCTTTTCCGCTGCAAGCAAGTGTTTTGCCAGCGATATCGCGATGAAAGTGACTGAAGATGCGATTCAAGTTCTTGGCGGATACGGATATGTCACAGACTATCCAGTAGAGCGAATGATGCGTGATACAAAGTTAACTCAGATTTACGAGGGAACAAATCAGATTCAGCGCATTGTTATGGCGCGTAATTTACCTAACGGTTAAAGCGCACAACAACCGAAGGAGAAGCTGCAGCATCCAAGGGGATGTCATGGTCTTCTCGCGGAAGTGCTTCAGCAATTAATTCACTTGCATAAATCAATCCAATTTTCCAGGCCGATAGCTGGGCAAGAGCGCGATCGTAATAGCCACCACCTTGTCCTAACCGATATCCAAATTGGTCTATTCGTAGCGCCGGAACGATTACTGCCTTAATAACTGAAAGATCTTGGAGAGCTTCACCTATGGGTTCTGAGATTTTCTTCTTTGAGGTCAACTGACTGCGTTCGCCATTCCATGTAACCCATTCCAACTGATCGCCATTAATCCTTGGCAGTACCAAAGTTTTTCCATCCCGCAGAATAGCTTCATTGATCTCAGCGGTACTTGGCTCCAGATCGTAGGAAAGATAGGAGGCGATCGTTGAAGCCGAGAGTATTTCTGGTGACTTTAGGATGACATTGAAGTTACAGGGAATAAATTCTTGGGAGCGCTCATGACGGGCCTGATCGCGCAATGCAATCTTCTGATCTGTCATTTAAATCTCCCGTTAAATCCCAAGGAATAAACTCTTCAACAAGTAGGGTTTGATTATGTCAGAACACACACGAGTCGATGAGTTTCTAACCTCCTTACTCGCCATCTGCAAACCACTGGAACCTTTTGAGATGCCTTTGCTGGATGCACATGGGGCAACCCTTGCTGAAGACATTTACGCAGGGGAGCGTTTGGTTCTTCGCGCCGGTACTCGTATTCGATCAACTCAAATTGGATTAGCAGCATCTATTGGGCTTGATCATCTTCCAACTCGTCCGCATCCACGTGTCGTAGTACTTTCAGCTGGACCAGATCTAGTTGAACCTGGCCAGCCTCTGAATAATTCAAGTGATGAGTACGAAACTAATTCTTGGTTGCTCACTACTGCAGTTCGCGAAGTGGGCGCTGTTGCTTATCGAGTTCACTCAATCCCAGATGATGAAGAGCAGCTACAAAAAGTCATTGAGGATCAATTAGTACGCGCGGATTTAATTATTATCAGTGGAGAGCGCAGGGATGACTCATTTGATTTAATCACTCGCACATTGACAGGTGTTGGGGATATAACAACTGTTGATCTGGCTATTGAAGCTAGTGGTCGTCATAATTTTGGAACAATTGGTCCAGATAGCACCCCAGTTGTGACTCTTCCGGGTGACCCAATCTCTGCTTATATTTCCTTTGAACTATTTGTCCGACCAATGATTCGCACAATGTTGGGCGCTGCAACAATTCACCGCCCTTCTGTAAAGGCGATACTTGAAAAACCGGTCGAATCTACCCTTGGTATGCGCTCCTACATTCGCGCGATCTTGGCCGATGATGGAAAATCTGTGACACCACTGGCAGATCAGGATGAACAATCAACCTTGTCTGATGCAAATGCATTTATTGCGATTTCTGAAAACGATACCTCCCTAAAAACAGGAGATCAGGTCACAGTCGTAGTTCTTGAGCGCCGATATATCTAGTCGCATGAGCACTGGTTGGCCTACACATCTAGGAAATGAAGAGATTTTCTTAAGGCCGCTGCGTTTTCGAGATCGCAGGGCATGGAATCAGGTAAGAGTAGAAAACCGAGAGTGGCTCTCCCCTTGGGAGGCCACGATTCCTGCCATTAGTGAAGAGAGCTACAAAGAACTGCCTTCATATTATGAAATGGTGCGAATTCTCAATCATGAAGCCCGCCATGGCCGTTCCTTTTCATTTGCAATCTGGCATGGCAAGAACTTAATTGGGCAAATTTCCCTAGGCGGAGTTATCTACGGCGCGATGCGCGGAGGACATATTGGATATTGGATCGATCGTAATTTTGCCAATCGCGGCTATACAACCGCTGCGGTTCAAATGCTTACCCAGTACGCCTTTGAAGTACTAAAGCTGCATAGAGTTGAGATAAACCTGCGACCAGAAAATGCCTCAAGTCGACGGGTAGCTGAAAAAGCTGGCTTTATTTTTGAAGGAGATCGTCCGAGATACCTCCACATCGATGGTCAATGGCGGGATCACATCTGTTTCGTTAAGGAAAATTCTGAGATTAAGTAGCACTTAAATCCCAGAAAAGCATCACCCCTTCCTTTAGATTTGGCCATCATGACTTCCGGACTTATCTATATTGCGATCATTGGTATGTGGGTCGCTTATTTTGCACCCCGCTGGATTCATGACCGCAATGAGTTTTCTGGAAAATCAGTTGAGCGCTTTAAGAGCGCATTGCGAATAGTTGCAAATCAATCTCCTGAGACATCAACTGCTGGTGGATCCATCCACATTGATCTTGACCGTGAAGCGAAGTTTCGTCAGGATCTCTTGCGTCGCAGGATTATTTTTACATTGATTTCTTTTTCACTCATCACGACAGTTATAGGTGGAATTATGAATACGATGCCATTCATTTATGCAGCAGTGCCTTTATCAGCAATGCTCATTTATATTGCAAATGTTCGCCGACATGTAATTGCTGATCAATTGCACAGACGTAGAGTTGCACAGATGCATCGACGTAGCTCTGGTGTTTCGGCTTCAAACTTGACCGAAGTTGTTCAACCAAAATCCACGACCGAACATTGGATACCGTTGTCAGAGCGTGAGTTAAAGGGCGTTGTCATATTACCTAAAGGTTCTGCAGCAGTTCGAAATGCATGGGAGCCGACTGAAGTACCAGTTCCAACTTATCTCAATGCGCCAAAGGCAGTTAGCGCCAAACGTGTAATTGATTTGACTAACCCTGCCCAATGGAGCGAAGAGCAAGAGCGTCTTGAACGTGAAGCACTTGCGGCAATCTCACCATCTCGGGATGAAATCTTTGATCAGCAGTTAGCCGATGAAGCGGTCGAGCGGCTAAATCAATCTCGCGCAGCTAACGAGTAATTAGATCCAGGAGTCAAACCACATACGAAGGTTCCAATCTTCGTATGTAATCACTTTCCCCGTAAATAATGGGAAGAAAAACACAAAACAAATCACTATCAGGGCAAATATTCCGCCCACAATTGATTGAGAAACAACTGGCTTCAAGTGGCTATCTAGCAATAATTTAGCGCAGTACACAATCGCCAAAACTAAAAATGGTGTAATTATGACTGCATAGAAAGAGAAAACTGTGCGTTGTTGCATTGCAAACCAAGGTAAGTAACCGGCTGCCAAACCAAGAACTACAAGGTTTGCCCCCGCATCAACACGGTGATTGATCAATGATCTAATCCAATATCCAACAACAACAGCAATTGCAATTGTTCCAACCCACCACAAAATCGGAGTACCTAAAGCGAGAACCTCCTGAGCACAGTTGTCTGAAGAACATCCTTTTGGCGCATCATAAAAAAATGAAGTTGGTCTACCCATGATTAACCAGCTCCATGGATTTGCTTGATAAGGATGAGTACTGGTTAACCCAGTATGAAATGTCAACATTTCTGAGTGGTAGTGAATCCAAGAAGCAACTGGATTACTCGACCATTGACGACTCCAGCCACGATCTGAAATAAACCACCCAGTCCATGTCAGTGCATATACAAAAACTGGCAACAATCCATACTGTGCAAACTTTGCCGCAATTGGTTTTATAGATTTCTTAACATCGTATTCAATAAGAATTCTATAAACGGCAATCAAACCAATTATTGCCACAAAGTAGATTGCACTCCATTTACATCCAATAGCTAATCCAAATGCAATACCTGCCCAGATGTGCCGGTCGCGATACCACAGAAGAATACCTACAAGCGTGAAAAATGTTAAGAACAAATCTAAGAGTGCAGTTCGAGAATGTACAAGCAACATTCCATCTAACGCCATTAATGAGGCACCTAGGGCGGTTAGTAGAGGCGAATAGAAGATTACATGCACCAATCGCGCAAAAACAAGAATCAGAAGTGTTCCAAAAACCGCAGATGCAAAGCGCCAGCCAAACTCATTGTCACCAAATAACTTGATGCCACTAGCTATCAACCATTTACCAACAGGTGGGTGAACTATGAATTCCGGGTCTGAACCATTAACTTCCACGCCGTATGCGAGTAAGTCACGTGCCCCATCTACGTAATAGACCTCATCAAAGACAAGCCCTTTAGGCGACCCGAGATTAAAGATCCGGAGCACAAAAGATGCGATAGCAATCAAGAGCGGAGCGATGGCAGCCATAGGACAAGAGTATGGGCGATTGTTGCCAATTACTGAGAGGATTAGGCCATGACGCTTATTTTGGCAGCTACCCCTTTGGGAAATCCTGGGGATGCCAGCCCTAGATTGAAAAGGGCGATTGAAAGCGCATCGATTATTGCAGCCGAGGATTCTCGCCGTTTTCATCGCTTGTGCACCGATATTGAGGTCACCTTCACCGCTCGAGTCCTGTCCTTTTTTGAAGGAAATGAAATCGAGCGGACGCGCGAGTTGATATCCGAACTCAAGAGCGGTGCAACTGTGCTGGTTGTTTCAGATGCAGGAATGCCAACAATTAGTGATCCTGGTTTCCGACTGATGCGAGATGCTATTGCAGAAGGAATAGAAGTTTCAGTTATCCCTGGAGCAAGTGCGGTCACCATGTCAGTTGCATTGTCAGGACTTCCCACAGATCGCTTTTCCTTTGAAGGTTTTCCTCCACGAACTGCAGGTGCACGATTAGCAACATTTGAAAAACTTCGATTTGAAGAGCGCACTATGGTTTTCTTTGAGGCACCTCATCGCTTAGCTGAATCACTCATCGATGCAGTAAATGTCTTTGGAGCCGATCGACTTGGTGCGATTTGTCGAGAAATGACAAAACGGTATGAAGAAACTATTCGTGGCACCCTTGGTGAACTTTCCACATGGGCATCTAGTAATGAAGTTCTTGGTGAGATCACTCTTGTGATTGCAGGTGCGGCTATGGATTCAGCAGCCTTGACGGCGGCTGACATGGTGGGTCGAGTTCGAGAGTTTGAGTCAGCCGGGATGGATCGAAAATCTGCCATTGCAACCGTTGCCGAAGAGTTTGGCATCGCAAAACGGCTTGTTTATGCCGCAGTCGTTGATGCCAATAAGATGAGCCAGTGACTAAGTCTTTCTATTTAACGACGCCGATTTATTACGTCAACGACGCCCCTCATATTGGGCATGCCTACACAACCGTTGCAGGCGATGTTCTGACGCGCTGGCATCGTCAAAAAGGTGAATCAGTCTGGTTCTTAACAGGCACAGATGAACACGGTCAGAAAGTAATGCGTACTGCAGAAAGCAACAATGTCGCACCGCAAGCTTGGGTAGACAAGTTAGTTCAAGAAGCGTGGAAGCCAAATTGGGAACACTTAGATATTGCGAATGATGATTTCATTCGCACCACCGAAAAGCGGCACACAGAACGAGTTCAAAAGTTTTTACAATCACTTAAAGACTCTGGACATATCTATGCTGGTAAGTATGAAGGTCCTTATTGTGTTGGCTGCGAAGAGTTCAAACTTCCAGGAGATTTGATCGACATAGATGGCGCGAAGTGCTGTCCAATCCATAGCAAGCCAATTGAATTAGTTAACGAAAACAACTGGTTCTTCAAACTCTCTGCTTTCGTTGAGCCTTTACTTGCACACTACAAAAATAATCCTGATGCTTGCCAACCAGAGAGTGCGCGCAACGAGGTTGTCTCATTCCTTGAAGGTGGAGTTTCAGATCTTTCAATTTCACGATCAACTTTTGATTGGGGTATTCCTGTTCCTTGGGATACTGATCAAGTTGTCTATGTTTGGTTTGATGCTCTTCTTAACTATGCAACAGCTGTTGGTTTAACTGATTCCCCAGATTCTGAAGGTGGCAAGAAATTTGCACAAACTTGGCCAGCAGATGTGCATTTGGTCGGAAAAGATATTTTGCGCTTCCACGCAGTTATTTGGCCAGCCATGTTGATGGCAGCGGGTCTAGATGTCCCCAAGAAAGTCTTTGCCCATGGCTGGCTCTTAGTCGGTGGCGAAAAGATGAGTAAGAGTAAGTTGACGGGAATTGCACCAAAGGACATCACTGACCACTTTGGTATCGATGCATTCCGCTATTACTTCTTGCGTGCTATTCCCTTTGGCACAGATGGTTCTTTCTCTTGGGAAGATATGAGCGCCCGCTACACATCTGAGCTCGCAAATGACTTTGGAAACCTTGCCTCTCGTAGCGCGGCTATGGTTGAAAAGTACTGCGCAGGGGTATTGCCGGCTGTTAGTCACGATGCAGGATTAGAAGCAGCTTTATCTGAAGCGGTGAAAAAAGCTGACGCTGCTATGTGTGCTCTAGATTTCCAAGGTGGAATTCTTGCCATCATGGATTTCTGCAAGCAAGTTAATGGCTACGTAACCATTAAAGAGCCATGGATTCTTGCGAAAGATCCGGCAAACCAAGCTCAGCTTGAAGAAATTTTGTATAACACTGCTGAATCTCTACGTGCTCTTGCGGTGCTATTGCATCCAGTCATGCCTCAGACATGTGAAATTTTGTGGCAAAGCCTTGGCGCACAAGATGCTTTGGGTGATCTAGGAGCACAAAAGATTTCAGAGGTTGCCACCTGGGGACAGTTGCCTGCAGGTGCAACTGTTACTAAAACTCCAGTTTTATTCCCACGTTTAGAAACTCCTGCCTAAGTAACAATGGCTGATCGCCACAATCGCGATATCGATAGACCTCGCGCACCGTTACCAGAACCCCTACCAGTTCCAACTGTTGATGCACATGCACATATGGAGATCGTTACCGATGCGGCATTTGATTCACAAGAGGTAGCAGATGTAATTGCAGAAGCGAAGTCAGTAAATGTGGATCGCATTGTTCAAGTTGGTTATTCAGCAGAACAATCTAAGTGGTGTGTTGGTGCAGCAGAAAAGTGGAACACATCCGTTCTGGCAGCGGTTGCACTACACCCTAACGAAGCACCTGTTGTTGCTGACCTAGAAGCTGACCTCAAGATTATTGAAGAACTTGCCCAACACCCACGCGTTCGAGCTATCGGTGAAACTGGCCTTGATTACTTCCGCACCCCTCCTGAATTACGTAAGCGCCAACAAGATTCTTTTAAGTGGCATATTGAATTAGCCAAAAAGACCAATAAGGCACTAGTTATTCATGATCGTGATTCACATGATGATGTCTTGTCGGTACTACTAGAAGTTGGTGCACCTGAAAAGACTGTCTTTCACTGCTTTTCAGGCGATGTGGCAATGGCCAAAACCTGCATTGAACGCGGCTACATTCTCTCCTTTGCCGGCACATTAACCTTTAAAAATGCTCCAGAATTGCGTGATGCGGTAAAACTTGTGCCAGTTGATCAACTATTAGTCGAAACAGATTCACCATTCTTAGCCCCATCTCCTCATCGAGGTGCTGGCAATACCCCTGCACAAATTGTAACCATTGTGCGAGCAATGGCTGCAGAGCGAGACCAAGATTTAGCAGAGCTAGCAACTGCCCTCGGCAATAATGCTGAACGCATCTTTGGTTCGTTTTCATCATGACATTACTTGGTGCGGCACAAATCCGCGAACTTGCTGCACAGTTAGAGCTAAAGCCATCTAAATCCTTAGGGCAAAACTTTGTCATTGATTCAAATGTTTGCACAAAGATTGTTCGCACAGCGGGTGTAACAAGTGATGACATTGCTCTTGAAATCGGACCTGGTCTTGGATCATTAACCCTTGCATTACTAGATGCTGCGCAATCTGTAATCGCAGTGGAAATAGATCCTCGCCTTGCGCAGCAACTTCCAGTAACTGTCGCAGAGCACTTTGAACACCCAGAAAATCTCACTGTCATAAACAAGGATGCATTAGCGGTTAATGATCTTCCAGTTTCACCTACTGTGTTAGTTGCAAATTTGCCATATAACGTCTCTGTTCCAGTGTTGCTGCACCTACTTGAAAAATTCCCAACACTTCGCACAGGTGTTGTCATGGTTCAAGCTGAAGTTGCAGATCGCTTAGCTGCAAATCCTGGTGGCAAAGAGTATGGAATTCCAAGTGTTAAAGCTGCATGGTGGGCTGATGTGAAAAATGTCGGAACAGTCTCAAGATCAATCTTTTGGCCAGCCCCAAATGTTGATTCCAAACTAGTGGGATTCACCCGCCGTGAAACAGCTGGTAGTGAAGAATCTCGGGAAAAAGTCTTTACGATTATCGATGCCGCCTTTGCCCAACGCCGAAAGATGCTGCGTTCAGCCCTTTCTAGCCTTTATGGCTCATCATCGGCAGCCGAAGCGATTTTGGTCAAAGCAGGTATAGATCCAACACTTCGTGGCGAAGCATTACAGATTGAATCTTTTTGCAAGATTGCTGCCGTTGCTCCTGACATTTTCTAATTGCAGTTATAGGGTCACTGCATGCCAGTAAAAAGTGTGACCGTTCGCGTGCCGGCAAAGGTCAACCTTCAGTTATCTGTTGGGCCAAAAGAGGCCGATGGTTATCACAACCTAGTATCGGTTTTTCAAGCGATATCAATTTTCGATGATGTGACAATTAAGTTGTCAGAACCTGGCGCTGGTTTAACTATTGAGATTTCTGGCGAGCAGACTCATGGTGTTCCAGCCGATGCAAATAATTTGGCAGCAAAAGCTGTCGCTCTTATTTCAAAAGAGTATGACCTAACAGTTGACGCACATATTGAGATCAAGAAATCTATTCCAGTTGCGGGTGGCATGGCAGGCGGTAGTGCAGATGCAGCAGCCACGATTGTTGGTATTGATTATTTGTATTCACTGGGAATGTCTCGTGAAGAGATGGTTGAGATTGCAGCACAACTTGGTAGCGATGTTCCATTCATGCTGAGCGGTGGAACTGCAATTGGCACAGGACATGGTGATCAATTAACAGCTGCACTATCACGCGGGACTTATCACTGGGTTCTTGCACTCTCTACCCATGGATTATCAACTCCAGCTGTTTATGCTGAATGTGATCGGTTACGTGCAGAGCTCGACGTTATTCAACCCCAAACTCATGAAGGGTTGATGCAAGCACTTTTGGCAGCTGATGCAACAGAGGTTGGCAAATCACTTGTTAATGATTTACAAGCTGCTGCCTGCTCATTGCGACCAGCCCTACGGTTAGTTTTAGATGTTGGTCAGGAGTATGGCGCTCTAGGTGCGATCGTTTCAGGCTCTGGCCCAACAGTTGCTTTCTTGGTTGCAGATGTTGATGCGGGCCTTGATTTAACGGTGGCATTAACGGCCAGCGGGGTAGTAGGCAGCGTTGTGCGGGCATATGGCCCTGTGGCTGGAGCGAAAGTAATCTCCTAATCGGGCCGCAGTTGGTCACAAGCACCACCATTTATGAGGGAGAATATGCGTTCCGCCATTGTGTAGTGGCTAGCACATGGGCCTTTGAAGCCCAGGGTCCAGGATCGATACCTGGTGGCGGAGCCACCGATAG
>Ga0209134_10000171_pt1 | contig 16762 bp, 18 predicted proteins | sample LauGreSp1BDMLBSN_2_FD_187566 | JGI IMG/M metagenome (GOLD analysis project Ga0209134, IMG submission 187566) | Freshwater lake microbial communities from Lake Michigan, USA - Sp13.BD.MLB.SN (SPAdes) (version 2) | ecosystem: Environmental > Aquatic > Freshwater > Lake | place: Lake Michigan, USA... | reverse complement strand
AGTAACGAGTCTTTTGTATCTAACACCGCCGACTACCGCAGTGATGGCTTGGTTCTTATTTGATGAGCCTTTTACATTAATGATGGCAGGGGGCTTATTGCTGACCATGACTGGTGTGATATTGGTCAATCGCGGGCAAACAAGGATAGTTGCAACGATTGCAGAATAGACCTTGTCATCCAGCAAGTGAATTGACTGCCTAAGCGGGCGATAATTGGGCTATAGAATTAAAAGTTATTTATCATTCAGTATGTTTAAAGTTTTGGAAGGTATTTGGGGATGCGTTTGAATCGATTTTGGCTAATCGCTCTTGTTGGACTCATGTCATTTGGCGTAGCCACCTCTTTTCAAGTCAGCGCTGCTAATGCGGATACCAAAACTGCGAAGACATCCAATGCACCTGCTAAAACTACTACCAAGGTAGAGGTGAAGAAGACTGCAAAATCTTCTAAGAAATCAAAAGCAGTTCGAACTACGGTTACCCGCTCTAGTGAGCCAGCTGTCGCAGCCAGACCTTCATTTGCAACTGCGCTGGGATTGCGTGGTCAGAATGATGACCTCAGTCTGAAATCCAGTGTAGCGATGGTAGTAAATCAAGATACTAAAGAAGTGTATTTTGAAAAGAACTCTTCGGTAAGCTTGCCGATCGCCTCTATCACCAAGCTCATGACAGCAATGGTTGTGCTGGATTCTAAATTGCCGCTTGATGAAACACTCGTCATCAATGCAGATGACGTGCATATTTATCGATCATCCCGTCTCTCAGGAGGAACTGTCCTGACGAGAGAAGAGGCCTTATTGCTGGCGTTGATGTCATCGGAAAATCGTGCAGCATATACCCTCGGCAGAAATTATCCAGGTGGTATTCCAGCCTTTATCGATGCCATGAATCGCAAGGCTAAAGAGATTGGTATGACGCACTCTCACTTCGCCGACCCTACTGGTCTTATGAGTGAGAACGTATCATCCGCTGAAGATCTCGCTCGCATGCTGGGCGCTGCTTACCAATACAAAATGATTCGTGAGTTCTCTACTTGGCCAGATCTGACGATGATGATCGGCAAGCGTCCTCAGAAATTTCTTAACACCAATCGTTTAGTGCGTGCTGGTGATATGAATATCGGCCTACAAAAAACTGGCTTTATTAATGCTGCTGGCAAGTGCTTAGTCATGCAAGCAAGAGTTAACAACACGCCACTGCTATTGGTGTTCTTGGACTCAGTTGGTACACAATCGCGTTTTGCTGATGCTGTGAGGGTGCGTGATTGGTATGAGCGTATGCCTTCTGGAGAGCCTGTAGCAATTCGTCGCTTAATGTAATGACTCTGAAGCGAAAGTAATGCTTAGGAATTGCTCTCGCTAATTTTGGGTTTGTAGCCCATACCTTTAGAAATTTGCAAGGCCGTATCTTGTAATAGCTTTAACCAATCTGCCTGAATGCGGTCGGTTGGAGAGCTCAGTGAGAGTCCTGCTACCAACTTACCACTGTCATCAAATATCTCGGCAGCCACACAACTTACACCGAGTTCTAATTCTTCATTGTCACGTGCGTGACCTAATTTGCGAACTTGGTTGAGTTCCGAATCTAACTTACCCAATTCAGTAATGCTATTGCGAGTATGACCAGCTAAACCAGTACGCGTGACATAAGCGCGCACTTGACTAGGATCGTCGCTTGCTAGAAATAATTTACCCACGGATGTGAGGTGTAGTGGAGCGCGTCCGCCAATGGCGCGAACGACTTGCATTCCAGAGCGCTCACTATAGGCTCGATCGATATAGACAATCTCATCACCTTGTCTCACGGATAGATTGATAGTCTCGCCAGTGAGCTTGTGTAGAGCACGCATGGGGGCTTGGGCAGCCTCGCGAACCGATAAACGCGCTTTAACTAAGTTCCCTAGCTCTAGCAATTTAAGGCCAAGTCTATAAGTGCCGCCATCGCCACGTTCCACTAGGCGACAGGCTACTAAGTCATTCAGGATGCGGTGAGCTGTAGAGGGGTGGAGATCGGTCTCTTCAGCCAGGTTTTTAAGGCTAGCAGCCTCTTCATGGGTGGCTAGAGCATCAAGCAGGTTCATCATGCGCTCGACGACCTGAATCGCTGTTTTACCAGCCTCGCCGGGTACTTTTGACATTTTTTCGGGTTTGCTTGCACTCATGCGTCAATTGTAGCGATTTTTGCTGAAATTGCACAATATGAAATACAGTTTCAATGCTAAAAAAAGTCTAAGGCTTCATTAAAAGCTTTTTAATGCCTTTGCACACTCGGAAATCAGTTTTGGGCCGCGGTAAATCAGGCCACTATAAAGCTGCACCAGACTGGCTCCTGCTGCCACTTTCTCTTGCGCATCTTTTCCGGAGAGGATGCCGCCAACGCCAATAATTGGAATTACATCGCCCAAATATTCTTTCAGATTTTTGATAACTACTGTTGAAGCTTGGCGAACAGGGGCACCTGAAAGTCCGCCAGTTTCCTCTCCAAACTCGAGCCCTTGAACAGCATCCCGAGCAATAGTGGTGTTGGTTGCAATAATTGCGTCGATCTTGAACTCCAGTAATAGATCGGCAATCAGCTTGATATCGTGTTGATCAAGATCAGGAGCGATTTTTAAAAAGAGGGGCTTACGAACACCATGCTGATCGCTCAGCGCTTCTCGCGCTAAATGTAGAGAGCCCAATAAAGAGCGCAACATATCTTCGCCTTGAAGGGCACGTAAATTCTGGGTATTAGGCGATGAGATATTGACGGTAATGTAAGAAGCAACTTCATAGACTGCTTCCATGGCTGTGACGTAATCACTAGCAGCATTCTCGATCGGGGTGCTCGCATTCTTGCCAATATTTAAACCAACGATGCCGCCATTTTGCCAATATGCCGAGTTACGGACGCGCTTAACGCAAGCATCGACACCATCGTTATTAAATCCCATGCGATTGATGATTGCTTGAGCTTGAGAAAGCCGAAACATGCGGGGCTTTGGATTGCCGGGTTGTGGTTTGGGTGTAACGGTGCCGATTTCTAAAAAACCAAATCCTAATGCGCCTAGTGCATCAATATGTTTTCCATCTTTATCAAGCCCTGCTGCAAGACCTACTGGATTTGGAAAGGTAATACCGCACATGGTCCTTGGATCATTGGCTGCTTGATCTATCAAGAGAGGTAATAAGCCCCAACGCTGCGCACGATCGAGAGTGCTGAGGGTAAGGTTGTGAGCTTGCTCTGGGTCTAAAGAGAAAAGCCAAGGACGAAAAAGGGGGTAGCTATCGATCATAGGTGGATATTATGGCCCAACGATGGGTTGCCAATGATCATCTACCAACCCTTCAATAGGTTGATACTTGGCTTTGTAGGACATTTTTTGACTGTCCGCAATGTAATAGCCAAGATAGAGGTAAGGAAGATTTAATTCCAAAGCCTGTTGAATTTGCCATAGGATGCTAAAGCTTCCGTAACTAGCGGAAGTATTGCTGGTATCAAAGAAGGTGTACACAGAGGAGATGCCTTGATCTAAGACATCAATCATGCTCACCATACGCAAATGCCCAGGTTGAGAATCGTTGGGACCATCCCGAAATTCAACAATTCTGGAATTGACGCGACTTTGTAACAGAAACTGCATGTACTGGTCTTGCCCATCTTGATCCATATCACCACCTGCATGACGCTCATTTTGATAGCGTTGATACAGCTGGAAGTGTTCTTCTTGATAACCCAAGTTTAGAACCCGAATATCCAGGCCAGCATGTTTTTTCCAGGAGCGTTTCTGGCTGCGATTGGCTACAAAGTGCTTCACTGGGATACGGGTTGCAGTGCAAGCATTGCATTCATCGCAATAAGGGCGATAGGTATATAAGCCGCTGCGACGAAATCCTGCGTTCACTAATTCACCATATAAATCCGCATGAATTAAATGAGAGGGCGTAGCTACCTGTGAGCGAGCAGTTTTTCCCGGCAAATAGCTGCAGGGATAGGGGGCTGTTGCGTAGAACTGAAGTTCAGTTAGGGGAAGCTCTTTTAGTAGGGTCATAGCCAGTGACGCAGAATTGCCTTATCAAATTTCCAGGGAATCTCTATATTAGTTTGCTTTAAGGCAATCTGCAGATGAGCTAAAAATTCATCACGAGAAATTGGGGCTGCGCCTAGAGAATCTAGGTGCGCAGTCTCCTGCTGGCAGTCAATCATTTTGACTTGATGCCCATCACACCAGGCAGCGAGAGCGGCTAAGGCGATTTTGGATGCATCGGTTTGATGGCTAAACATAGATTCCCCGAATACCATGCCGCCAAATGCGACGCAATAGAGTCCACCGATCAGTCTGTCAGCCTCTTTAACAGCGATGCTGTGGGCATGACCTTGTTCATGAAGATGGGTATACGCATCCATGATTTCATGGGTGATCCAGGTGCCGTCTTGATCTTTGCGTCTGGCAGTTGCGCAAGAGCGAACCACAGCTCCAAAATCATCATCTACGCAAATGCTTTTCTGTGGATCAGCTACAAATTGTCGAATCGTTTTCTTGAGTGAGTCGTGGCATTTAAATTGCGTTGGCTTTAAGACCATTCTGGGATTGGGTGACCACCAGAGAACAGGTTGATTGTCTGAGTACCAGGGAAAGATTCCCATCTGATATGCGCGAGCCAATTGGCCAGGATAAATCCGTTCGCTAACAGCGATCAAACCTGGAACACTGGGATCGGGATCTGGGAAATCCATTGGATTAGGAAAGTCATCCTGAGATCCCAGCCAATTGATGTTACTCATGCGCTTACGAAGACTAGATTTTTTCTGTTGGCAGAATATCTCTGCTACGAACACCAAACTCAACACCCGAATCAAATACTCCGGCAGTGCGATCGGCAAAGAACCATTCTAGAGTTTGTTTTACTGTTGGGAAAGCAATCTCACTCCACGGAATATCTTTCTCATGAAAAAGGGCAACCTCTAGACTTTCTTCTCCAGCATGAAAATCTGGTGAAGTCATCTTAGCGAGATAGAAGAGGTGTACTTGCTCAGCATGGGGCACATTTAAGAGGGAATATAAAGGCCCGATTTGCACAATCGCACCAGCTTCTTCTTGGGTTTCGCGAGCTGCTCCAGTACTAGTGCTTTCTCCAAGCTCCATAAATCCAGCTGGCAAAGTCCAATAGCCATGCCGTGGTTCAATGGCGCGACGACACAATAAGACTTGATCACCAAAGACGGGAATACTGCCGACTACATTGCGTGGATTGAAATAATGAATAAGCCCACATGAATCGCAGACATGGCGTTCCCGCGAATCATCCACAGGAATCTTGATGCTAATAGGCGCTGCGCAGTGCGAGCAAAACTTCATGCAGACTTTCTAAAAATGGGCGGGGATCAGACCACGTAATGCATTGCTAAGCATAATCTCTTTAGCATGACGCACATCATCAATAGTCAGGTTAGCCTCATGGGCATTGAATTGAGGATCATTCAAGATGATGGTTCTCATCACCCCAGCTAGCAGGCCTGCAGAAACGGGGGGTGTTAGCCAACGATCCCCAGACTTAATAAAAATACTGCTTCTCCCACCTTCAGTAACAAACCCCTGCTCATTAATAAATAGGGCATCAAAGCCACCATGATGCTCTGCTAGTTTCCAGGCTTGGTCATAGAGGTGTCGGCTGCTTACTTTGTGTCTTAACAAGAGATTTCCGGAGTACAGGGTTGCTTTACTGGGATCAGGCAGAATGTCTTTTGCCCAAAATATCTTTACCGATTCTGGCGCTGGATTAATTGCAGTAATTTGGCAACTTGGTTTGCCGGATGGATCCAAATCTAAGCGCAATCGATATTCAGTATCGCCAGAACAATTGATACAGGTATCTTCAATGGATTTAATAATATCGGGCATCGAATGGGGGATGCCTAGCGCTAGAGCGGATTGAGTTAAACGGTTCAAGTGAAGTTGAATATGTTGAGGCTGACCCGCGCGAATCAAGATCGTTTCAAATAATCCAATCTCGCTTGGCATCTTGCTCAAGAATGCGGCCTTGATTTGACACTCTTCCCATTCTTGATCAGCTTCAGAGTCAATCGTAATACCTGCACCAATGCCCAAAGTAAATTTTTTGGTATGTGACTGATTATCTCGATCAATTTCTAAAGTACGAATAGGAACGCTAAACGCAAAATCTCCATTTGGATCGAGCCATCCCAGCGCACCACAATAGTAGCCACGATCTTGCGGCTCTAATTCTTGAATAATTTCCATGCTGCGTTTTTTGGGGGCGCCAGTGACTGAGCCACAGGGAAAAACAGCATGCATCACATCCCGAAGATCTACATCAGGCTTCATCTCGGCTTGCACTGTGGATGTCATTTGCAGGACATCACCGTATCTTGCAACCTCAAAAAGCTGAGGGACTGTGACGCTGCCCGGCAATGCCAGTCTACTCAGGTCGTTGCGTAATAAATCCACAATCATGACGTTCTCAGCTTGATTCTTGGCGTCTTCGGACAAATGTTCTGCTGAGTCACTTAATGCGCTGGCAGTACCTTTCATAGGCATTGCTTTTAAAGTACTGCCTTGTTTCTGAATAAATAATTCCGGAGATTGAGATAGGATGTAGCTCGAGTCTTCAGCAATAAATGCACCAAATCTTCCCGGTTGACGGCCTCTTAATCTGGCATAGAGTGCTAGTGGGTCACCATACACATCGCCGGTAATTCGAAAGGTATGATTAATTTGGTAACTATCACCACTACGGACGTACTCTTGAATAGCCTCAATATCTTTTGTGAACTGCTCTTCATTGACAGAAGAGTGCAGGTTGGCAACGCCAGCAATTTGAGATTCAGGATCGAGGGTCGAAATGCGATTCTGGATAAAAGAATCGACATCTTCCTTGCCCAAGCTCTTATGAGACTTAAAAGACCATGCCTGTATCAAAGGATGCTTATTGATGACGCGATGTACAGGTCGATCAATTCGATGAATATAAAGACCTAACTCATAAGCAAACGCAGCAACTACATATTCACCCTTGGTCAGGGCTTCTTTAATGTTGAGAAGACATTGATCTACGGCGGCAATTGTATCTACATGGCTGGACTGAGGGTATACAGTCCAGTCTTGTAAAACTTGTTCATAAAGGCGGCTACTGGGATTGGCTTGAGTGCTCTGGGCATCATCTAACAAGATCATGATATTGATCGCCAGAGCTCAATTAAGTCAGCAGAAATTATTTGAGAACAGTTGCCGATTCAATCGTGACCGTCTTGCTAGGTACGTCAGCCATGCGTCCCATTCTTGGCGCTGATGCAACCGAAGTTGGGGTTTTACGAATAGCATCAATCGTTTGAGTACCAGAAATCACTTTGCCGAATACGGTATAGCCATTGCCCATCGCATTTGGGTAATTCAATCCCTCATTGTCTTTTACGTTGATAAAGAATTGCGCAGTTGCAGAATCAGGATCAGAGGTGCGAGCCATTGCAATTGTGTAGCTATCGTTTTTGAGACCATTTTGAGCTTCTGAAGCCACTGGAGCATTGGTAGGCTTTTGAGTTAAGTCCGGAGTAAACCCACCACCTTGAATCATAAAGCCATCGATCACCCGATGAAATATAGTGCCGTTATAAAAACCGCTGTTGACATAGTTCAAAAAGTTAGCAGTCGTCTTAGGTGCCTTGACGGAGTCTAGCTCTACGACAAAATTACCCATCGTGGTTTTGAATTCCACTTTAGGGCCGGCAAAGCTTGTTGCACTCGCGAGCAAGCTGGTGATGACAAATAGGGAGGCGATGATTTTGCGCATGAGGAGAATCCTTAAAATTCAAATAAATAGACTAATGATTGATTGTATTGCTCAAAGGCCTGAAGGTACTTGGCCTGCATATTGATAGGCAGCCTCTTCAAACATCGTCGGCCTATCCAAATAATCCAAAGCCCAATCAATCGTATCAAGACCCCAAAATGCGTGGGAGCTGATTACCAAGGTCGGCACACCAAATGCACCATCAGCTTTTGCCCTTTCCGTATTGCTAATGAGCTGCGCCTTGATTTCTGGCGCATCTGGCTTTGGGGTATTTGCTGCTAAACCCAGGTATTGGCAAAAGTCCGACCAAGAGAGGTTGGGATCCTTGCCTTCTACCCAGACATACTCAAATGCACGCTCTACCATTTGCCATTGGGCATCTTCTTGAACCAGTAGACGTTGAGCAGCAACAGTCAGAAAAGGGTGGTGCTCTGGAAATCGAAATGGCAGGCCTAGCTTTTCAGCAAGCCATACGCAATATTGATAGGTATGAGGGCGCTTAGCTTCGACCTCGCCGGGTCCGCGATTATCGGTTGCTCGGAATAAGCCGCCAAGCAAGATCGGAACCGGTTGAATATCTACGCGCTTATCAAGGCGATGACGTTGCTTGATATAAAAATACGAGAAAGGAGAAATGATGTCGTAATACAAAGTCCCGACAACCGGCGCTGTGTTCTGTAGACCTTGGATCATTTCTTATTTGACTCCTCATCAAGCTTGCGTAAGAAAGCCATCTTCTCGGCAATCTGACTCTCTAGACCCCGATCAACTGGCTCATACCAATGGGGTTCTGCCATTCCTTCGGGAAGATAGGATTCACCAGCAGCATAGGCATGTGGCTCATCATGGGCATAACGATATGCTTTGCCATGACCCAACTCTTTCATCAGCTTGGTTGGTGCATTGCGTAAATGATTGGGTACGGGTTTGCTTTGGTCATTAGCTACATAGGCTCTTGCTGCGTTATATGCCTTATAACTAGCATTACTTTTAGCTGCAATCGCTAAATAGACCACTGCTTGACCAAGCGCCAACTCACCCTCGGGCGAACCAAGTCGCTCAAAAGTTTGGGCTGCATCATTGGCCAATTGCATTGCCCTAGGATCAGCGAGCCCTATATCTTCCCAGGCCATGCGAATAATTCTGCGGGCAAGATAGCGGGGATCCGCTCCGCCATCTAGCATGCGGCAAAACCAATATAAAGCGGCATCAGGATTTGAGCCGCGCACGGATTTATGAAGAGCAGAAATTTGATCATAAAAATGATCTCCGCCTTTATCAAAGCGACGCGCTTGTACAGTGAGAGCATTCTCAATAAATTCCTGATCCACTTTCTGAATGTCAGAATTGGGTGTGGAGATAGCATTGCGTACTTGCTCTACTAAATTAAGTAATCGACGTGCATCCCCATCGGCATGTGAGATCAGACTATCGATTGCAGCTGATTCAAATTCAACGCCAGGCATTGCATACTCACGTGCTCGATCAAATAATTGCTTGAGCTCTAGAGCGCTTAGCGACTTCAGAACATAGACCTGTGCACGTGATAGCAGTGCTGAGTTCACCTCAAAAGAGGGGTTTTCAGTAGTGGCGCCAATAAAAGTAAATAAACCAGACTCTACATGGGGCAATAAGGCATCTTGTTGGCTTTTATTAAAGCGATGAATCTCATCCACAAACAAAATGGTTTGCTTGCCCTGGTGCGACATGCTCTGTTGTGCTTGCTCAATTGCTTCGCGAATTTCCTTAACGCCCGCAAGCACCGCTGATATTGCAATGAACTCTCGATCAAAAGCTTTTGCGGATAGTCTTGCTAGCGTAGTCTTGCCAACTCCAGGTGGACCCCAGAGAATCATCGAGTGCGGCTTGCCAGAGGCAAATGCTAAGTTGAGCGGCTTACCGCTAGCCAATAGATGCGTTTGACCAATAACTTCTTCAATAGTTTTGGGGCGTAATGCTTCGGCCAAAGGTGGCGGAGGTGCTTGATCAAACAGATTGCCCATGGCTGCTGATTAGTTCTGCACAAACAGGATCACTAAGGCAGCCCAAATCAAGCAGCCGGCAGACACTAGCGTGAGTCGATTGCGTAGGGTGATAAAAGCTTCGCAGGCTGCTTCACTTGAAAAATAATATTGATACGTTTCTTTATCAATATTGCGCTGAATAATCAATGCAGAAGCCAAGATCACCAGGCCCACTGGAATATAAATATGCAGAGCTACCCAAGCCACTAGGGCGGGTATTACTCCCCAAATCCAGGCATTGCGATCTTCCCAGCGATCACCCGGGGGCGCTTTGCCCAGCGTATGTAAATTGGCACCCCAATGCAATGCACCCATGAATGCGGTAATGACGGCACCATACCCAGCTAGAGACTCAGCACTTAAATAATTCAGGGGTGTTGGTGCTAGCTGCACCATTAAAGCAAGACCGACAAAAGGAATTAAGCCGGCATAGGCTAATTTACGAACTAGAGGTGGCAATGGGTTCACAAAAACTTTTCTACTGTATTAAGGTTAATGAATGGTGCTGATTAAATTACTGATCGTAGGTATAGACACCGCGCCCAGTTTTTCTTCCAAGGTAGCCGGCGGCAACCATTTCACGAAGTAGTGGGCAAGGGCGATATTTAGAGTCACTGAAGTTTTCAAAATAGACTTCCATGACTGCTAGGCAGGTATCGAGACCAATGAGGTCGGCTAAAGCGAGTGGGCCGATTGGTTGATTGCATCCTAACTTCATGCCGGCATCAATATCTTCTGGGCTAGCAAGACCTTCAGAGAGAACAAAGAAGGCTTCATTAATCATTGGTAACAAAATGCGGTTCACAACAAAGCCGGGAGAGTTCTTGACGGTAATTGGCTCTTTACCAATTCGTTTGGCCATTTCAATAATGGCTGCGTGTGTTGCATCTGAAGTTTGTAATCCCCGAATCACTTCAACCAGTGCCATCATAGGAGGCGGATTAAAAAAGTGCATTCCAATGAAGCGGCTTGGATTGGAATCTAAAGCGGCGAGCTTGGTGATGGAGAGTGAAGAGGTGTTTGTAGCGATGATAGTTTCTTTACTAACGATCTCATCTACTTGCTTCAAAATCTTTTCTTTAACTGCTTGGTTCTCGGTAGCGGCCTCAATGACTAATTGAAGGCCCTTAAAGTCAGCATAGGAGGTGCTGCCTTTAATGCGTTTTAATGCCGCATCCTTGCCTTCAGCAGCAAGCGTTTCTTTTTTAACAAGACGATCTAAGCTTTTGCTAATTTGGCCTAAGCCACGCTCAACTGCTGCATCACTAATATCTACCATCACAACGTCAAGCCCAGCAACTGCACAGACCTGTGCAATACCGTTACCCATCGTGCCTGCACCAATTACTCCGACTGATTGAATCTTCATACTATTTCCTTTTTTGATACTGTGATGAACCAAATAACTGTTCTCTTGCTTTGTCATCGTGCAAGGGCTTGCGTAATGCAGTTAAGACTTCTACGCCACGCTTTACAGCAGGGCGTTCACCAATCATTTCAAACCAACGCTTGAAATGCGGATACTCGTTGATATCGATGCCCTGGTTCTTCCAATTGCGTGTCCAAGGGTAGATGGCGATATCAGCGATGGAGTAAGTTTTTCCAGCAATATAAGGATTATCTTTCAGTTGATGATCAATGACCCCATATAAGCGCTTAGCTTCATTAGTGTAGCGATTGATTGCATAGTCAATTTTTTCAGGTGCGTAGATCCTAAAGTGGTGGTTTTGCCCTAAAAGAGGGCCTAAGCCTCCCATCTGGAACATCAGCCACTGCAAGACCTCGTATTTACCTCGGGTTGATTTGGGTAAAAACTTTCCAGTTTTGGCCGCTAGGTAGAGCAAGATAGCCCCAGACTCGAAGAGGTGGATTGTTTTGCCATCAGGGCCATTTGGATCTGTAATGGCTGGAATTTTGTTATTTGGGCTTATTGCCAAAAAGTCTGGCTTGAACTGATCGCCAGCCCCAATATCAATTGGGTGAGCTATCCAATCTTTGCCTAATTTAAAGCCACACTCCTCCAGCATGATGTGGACCTTGTGCCCATTTGGAGTTGGCCAACTATAAACATCGATGATGTCTTTTCTCGGTTTATTGCTAGCCATAGTTAATTCCTTTTTGATAGGGTTTGTAAACGCGCTAATGCTGCGGATAGCGTTTCTTCTTTTTTTGCAAAACAAAAACGAATGACGCCAGACTCCATTGGCTTGGCATAAAACGCCGAGACAGGAATAGCCGCTACGCCAATCTCGCTTGTCAGCCAAGTGCAAAATTCTGCTTCGTTCATTTTGGATTGGGCGATATCTAATGTCGTATAGTTTGCACACTGAAAATATGTTGCCGCAACCGGCAATAATTTAAAGCCAACTTGCTCTAATCCCTTGCTGAAGTAATCTCGCTTGGCTTGATAAAAAGAGGGTAGGCCTAAGTAATGATCTGCCTTTTTAAGGTATTTGGCGATCCCATATTGCATGGGTGTATTGACTGTAAATACGTTGAACTGATGTACCTTGCGAAACTCTTTCATCATGTCTGCGGGTGCTGCCACATAGCCTACCTTCCAGCCTGTAACGTGAAAGGTTTTTCCGAAGCTAGAGATCAGGAAACTACGTGCTGCTAATTCAGGATGGTTGGCAACGCTGATATGGCTTTGTCCATCAAACACCATATGTTCATAGACTTCATCGCTCAAGACGAGTGCGCTGGTATTTCTTACTAAATTTGCTAAGCGATCCAAATCGCTTGATTGCCACACCATACCTGTTGGATTGTGTGGCGTATTGATGATGATCAGGCGAGTTTTTGAATTGATTGCTTTAGCTAAATCATCCCAAGGAATTGAATATGAAGTGACGCATCCATGATCGTTGCGATTGGCAAGTAAAGATACTGCGACGGTGATTCCACCGGCTAATTCAATAGAAGGGCGATAGCTATCGTAGGCTGGCTCAATAATGACAACTTCATCACCTGGACTAACGCATGACAAGATTGCCGTCAAGATTCCCTGAGTGCCACCTGCGGTGATCGTAATTTCAGTATCAGGATCGTAGTGATGGCTATATAAATCTGAAATTTTTTCTGCCACACCCTCGCGTAACTCAGCAACACCTGTCATTGGGGGGTATTGATTGTGGTCAGCGAGCATCGCTGCATTGACTTCGGATATGAGCTCTCGATCACAGGGGAAATCCGGAAAGCCTTGACCTAAGTTAATCGCTTGATGTTTTGTTGCTAGGGCGGACATGACTGTAAAGACCGTTGTCCCCACCTCGGGTAGGCGACTAGGAAATACTGGAGTCAGAGGAGGGTTTTGGTCCATGCAGGCGGTTTAGGGCAAATAAGGTAGGTAGTCGCTAGAATGGTAGAAATTCATATTCAAATTGTGCCATGCTGATCGTACTTTCTCCCGCTAAATCCCTAGATTACAAAACCCCCGTTAAGGTGAAGGCGCCTACTTTGCCTGAGTTTGTCTCGGAGTCGGCAAAGTTAATCGCCGAGCTAAAGAAGCTCTCGCCTCAAGACGTCGCTAAGTTGATGAGCTTGTCAGACCAGTTGGCGGCTCTCAACGTAGGTCGTTATCGCGATTGGTCCAAGAAATTTACCGATGAAAACAGCAAGCCAGCCATTTATGCCTTTGATGGCGATGTCTATGATGGTTTTGATGTGAAGACCCTGAATACCAAAGCCCTGGATTTTGCGCAGGATCATATTCGCATCCTGTCAGGTCTTTATGGCGCCTTGCGTCCCCTCGATTTAATGCAGCCATACCGCCTAGAGATGGGCACTTCTTTCCAAAATGCCCGAGGTAAGGATCTGTATGCTTTTTGGGGTGAGCGTGTGACTGATTCACTGAAGAAGGTTCTGGAGAAGCAAAAAAAGCCCGTCCTTCTCAATTTAGCCTCCGAAGAGTATTTCAAGGTATTGCAGGCCAAGAACTTGGATTGCCCGGTAATTGCTCCTGTCTTTCAAGATGGCAAGGACGGTAAGTTCAAAATTATTTCCTTTTACGCCAAGCGGGCTAGGGGCTTAATGGCGCGCTATGTGGTCGAGAATCGCATAACTGATCCAGCAGATTTGAAGGGCTTCAATTTGGATGGCTATAAATATGTTGCCTCTGAATCGAAGCCAGAAAAACCCGTATTTAGACGTCCAGAAAGAAAATAGGAGAGTGCACTATGGCAGTTCATCGCACTAAATCCTCGCAACGTGCCTCACCAGATGTGGAGCGCTTGGTAGCTGATGCGATCTCTTTAGCTGCCTCTGGCAGCCAGATAGAAGATCGTTTCTGGGAAGAGCGCTTAAACCTTCGTTTGATGCGTCTGTTGAAAAGCCAGAATCAAAACGTGATTGATGCTGCCTTGGATCAAACTTTCCGAATTAATACTGTAGCCTTTGAAGTGTTGGCTGATTCTGCGGAGACGCTGGCTGAATCACTCACCATGGAGCATGAGGGAAAAAGTTGGGATGTGCTCTTATTGGCCTTGCCAATCGTTGCACATACCCGCTATCAGATTCCTTCGGGTGCTTTACCAGTAAATGTCATTGAATCTACTGCTGCCGCACTACATAACTCAATTGCTTCCACCGATGCACGCCTAGCAATTGTTCCTTGGCTCTACAGCATTGATCAAATGCCACACTCACATTGTCAAACACGCATACTGACTGAGGCTTTAGCAACTGCCGCAATTACTGCTGGCGAAGTGAAGTTAGAGCTCCGTGAGATGTCAGAGACGATTGCAGTATTGGCTGACCCACGCTTTATCATTGCCGTTGTTGCAGCACCTTCCGGTGCACCACTTTTCCGTTGGCAAGCTGAAGCACCAACTCGTCAAGAGCGTGGCGTGAGTTTGATTGGGTGGCAAAACACGATGCAAGAACCAATTGCCGCACTTTTACCTGGCTGTGAGTTTGAACTCTTATTGCCTGAGGCTTATTTCACAAACTGTAGATTGGCGGATAAGCAAGTGCGTCCCTTAAGCATACGGGCTGGTGTGAACTTTCTCGAGAGTACGCTTGGCGTTCTGCCTGCTGGATTGTCCTGCGTAGTGGGAGCGTTTGGTGAGGATCAAGCTGACGAGTATCGAATCTCATTTAGCTTAAAAGGTTCCTCTGAAGTTGTGTATGGTGTCATTTGGCCCTTATACGACAGAGAGAGTGTTGCGAATGATGCGCTGAATGATCTTTCTGATGATGAGAGCCCGATGAAGCGCATTGCGGATGCACTACGTGATGCGGGTGTTGAAGATGTATTCCGTCATGCAATGCTATTCGATCCGGAGCTGTGCGATGATTGCGGCGCGCCACTATTTCCTGATCGATCTGGTGATGCTGTGCATGCAGAGTTACCGGATGATGCGCCTACACAGCAACCACTTTTTCATTAAACAAAAGCAGGTATCTTAAAAAGATAGATATAAAAAAAGCCGAGAATGTCTCGGCTTTTTTATTTTGAAGCGGTTGCAATCAGTTTTGTACAAAAGGCTCTGAATTAGCAAACAAGTGGGGAAGTTTGCCTGTTTTCATTTCTGCTGTTTGGCAGAAATCAGCAAGACGAGTCCCTGACTTAATATTAAAAAGCATTGCCTTGTTACCTAATACAACGAGATCGTGACCAGTATTGGTGTTCTTGTAACGTAAGCTTCCCGGAAGAGAATTTTCGCGCTTCAATTCAAACGTTTTGGATTCCCAAGTAAGGCGAACTGTTTCCGTTGTTCCTGAAGTTTTGAATTGTTTGCTTTCGCTACAAGTCCAAGTGGATACTTCTTCGCTAGCAATCGCTGATGCTGATCCCAAAAGACCTGCAGCAGCTAAGCTAACGATGAGAAGAGTTTGCTTCATGTGTATAAATCCTTATGAGAGGAGATGCTTAACGCCAGCTTGCTCTTCAAGCAATTCGTTCAAGGTGTGGTTCATGCGTTCGCGTGAGAACTCATCGATTTCCAAACCTTCAACCATCTTGTATTCGCCGTTTTCACAAACTACTGGATAACCGTAGATTACTTCAGCAGGAATACCGTATTCGCCTTTAGATGGAATACCCATAGTGACCCACTTGCCATTTGTGCCGAGAACCCAGTCACGAATGTGGTCGATCGCTGCATTGGCTGCAGACGCTGCGGATGAAAGGCCACGGGCTTCAATAATTGCCGCACCACGCTTGCCAACTGTAGGAATGAAAGTATCTTTGTTCCACGCTGCATCATTGATGCTGTCTTTTACAGATTTACCGTCAACAGTTGCAAAGCGATAGTCTGGGTACATTGTTGGGCTGTGGTTACCCCAAACAACCAATTTCTCAATATCAGCAACTGGCTTGTTCAACTTGTTAGCCAGTTGTGAAAGAGCGCGGTTGTGATCCAAGCGCAACATTGCTGTGAAATTCTTCGCAGGAATATCTGGGGCAGATTTCATGGCGATGTAAGCATTGGTATTTGCTGGGTTACCAACAACCAATACCTTCACAGTTTTCTTAGCTACAGCATTCAATGCTTTGCCTTGCGCTGTGAAAATCTGAGCATTGGCTGAGAGCAAATCTTTACGCTCCATGCCAGGGCCACGTGGACGAGCACCAACCAACAGAGCAACATCAATGTCTTTAAATGCAGTCATTGGGTCTGAATGGGCGGTCATACCGGCCAACAATGGGAATGCGCAATCTTCTAATTCCATCATCACGCCAGCCAGGGCTTTTTGAGCCTTTTCATCTGGAATCTCTAGTAACTGGAGGATTACTGGCTGATCTTTGCCTAATAAGTCGCCATTGGCGATGCGAAAGAGGAGGGAATAACCGATTTGACCGGCTGCACCGGTGACTGCAACACGCATTGGGGCTTTTGCCATTACTAATAACTCCAGTTGAGGTTAATTAATGAAATCTTTTCTATTATCCATTCAAGTGTATGGACTTTCCATTTACACTGTCAATCATGTCTTATATAAGATAT
>Ga0209134_10000170_pt1 | contig 16794 bp, 14 predicted proteins | sample LauGreSp1BDMLBSN_2_FD_187566 | JGI IMG/M metagenome (GOLD analysis project Ga0209134, IMG submission 187566) | Freshwater lake microbial communities from Lake Michigan, USA - Sp13.BD.MLB.SN (SPAdes) (version 2) | ecosystem: Environmental > Aquatic > Freshwater > Lake | place: Lake Michigan, USA... | reverse complement strand
CGAGGAAAAGGAGAACATGACGCTGCTCGCGGAGCTATTGCAGAAGATCCGCATCGGCGGCGAAGCCAAGCAGGTGACACTAGACCTCGACTACCCGGCGGACAAGCTCGCGCAAGCGATCGCGAAGGTGGTCGAAAAAGCCCAAAAGAGCGCCGCCACTCCGGGCGCCAAGTAAGCGCGCATGCGTCGCCCACTCCTCCTGCTCGCGGTCCTAGCCCTAGCGTGCAGCGTAGCGTGGCTCTGGACGCATCCTGGCGACCTGCGCCTGCGCATCGACCCGCGTAGCCGCGAGGTCGCGCTCATCCTGCCCCGCGAAGCCCAAGGACTCCGGACTTCCGCCGCTGTCCTCCGGGCGCTCGCCGAACTCGCCCCGCCAGAACAGCGCGAAGCCCTGCGCCTAGGGCTCGGCCGAGCTACCTTGGAAAAAGCCGAGCGGGCGACCGTGGGCTTCGTCCCGGGACAACCAGCCGAACTCAGCGAGAACCCGCCTGAGGTATCCGTCGGCGGCAAGGTCATCCCCGGACTCGCGCGCGTGCAGTTAAGCGGCGTTCCGCATGGCTACCTCCTCGTGCACGCCGCACCGGCGAATGCCTTACTCGAGACCGCCGCCCGCCGCCGCTGGCTCGGGCGCGCGCTCATCGAAGCCGGTGCCCAAGCCGAGACGGCGACCATCGCAGTCGGCGAAAGCGACGGCGGCGCCTTCCTTGTCGTGACGATCGCGTTCGCCTATCGGACCGGCGACGAAGCTGAAGCCGCCCTCAATCGGCTGACGGAAAAGCAAGGCGACTTCGACGCGCTCGGCTTCGCCGCGCGACCAGGCACCGACCGCATTACCCGCCAGACGAAGCTGCTCGTGATCCGACTCGATATCGAGACGGACCTCGTCCTACAGGCGTTGCGCCACCGCTGACGCTCAGGCCTTCTCCAGCGAACCATCGGCCTTGAGGCGACGGTAGTAGCAACCCGAGCGGGCCTTGCCGTTCTCCTTCGTGTGGCACGCGCCCTGACCCGCGGGGCGAACCTTGTAGAGGATCGAGTTCTGCTCGCAGTTGACCCGCACTTCAAGGAGCTCGAGGAAATCTCCGGAAGTCAGACCCTTGATCCAAAGTTCGTTGCGCGACGTGCTCCAGAAGGTCGCCTTCTTTTCACGGAGCGCGGTCTGCAGGGCGAGCTCGTTGACGTAGCCGAGGATGAGCACCTCGCCGGTCAGGGCGTCCTGGGCCACCGCCGGGATGACATCAGCCTGCCCGGAAGCGATTTTTCGCAATTTTCCAAAATCGAGTCGGAGAGCGAGGCCTTCTTCGAGTTCTTTGTCGGACATGTGACCTTTTTGAGGGGGTTTGGAGGCTCATTCAAGGCTGGAAACCCCACCCGTTTATCCCTTACGGATTAAGTCTATGTCGCTTAACAATTCCGCCGACCTTTCCCGTGCCGCCACTGAAGCTCGCGGCCTCGCCATGGACGCCGTGGCCGCCTGTCACTCGGGACACCTCGGCCTGCCGCTCGGCGCCGCCGAAATCGGCTCCGTCCTCTACGGCAACTTCCTCCGCCACGACCCCGCCGCCCCCTCTTGGATCAACCGCGACCGCTTCGTGCTTTCGGCCGGCCACGGCTCGATGTTCGTCTACAGCTGGATCCACCTCGCGGGTTTCGACCTCCCCCTCCAGGAAGTGAAGAACTTCCGCAAGCTCCACTCCAAGACCCCGGGTCACCCCGAGTTCGGCGAGACGGTCGGCGTCGAAGCCACCACCGGTCCGCTCGGCCAGGGCACCGGCAACATCGTCGGCATGGCCGTCGCCGCCAAGATGGCCGCCGCGCACTTCAACACCGCCGAGCATCAGATCTTCGACCACATCGTGGTCGGCCTCGCCGGCGACGGTTGCCTCCAGGAAGGCATCTCGCAGGAAGCCGCTTCCTTCGCCGGCCGCTTCGGCCTCGATAACCTCATCATGCTTTACGACTCCAACGACGTCACCCTCGACGCGATGGCCTCGAAGACGCAGAACGAGGACACCGCCAAGCGTTACGAAGCCGCCAACTGGGAAGTCTTCACCGTCAAGCAGGGCAACGAGCTAGCCCCGATCGCCGCCGCCCTCGACCAGGCCCGCGCCAGCAAGAACGGCAAGCCGAAGCTGATCATCTGCAAGACCGTCATCGGCAAGGGCATCGCCGAAGTCCAAGGCACGTCCAAGGGCCACGGCGAAGCCGGCGTGAAGTTCGTCGACGCCTCCCGCAAGGCCCTCGGCCTGCCGGAAGAAAAGTTCTACGTCTCCCCGGAGACCCGCGCCTACTTCGCGGCCCGCAAGGTCCAGCAGGCCGCCACGCACGCCGAATGGCAGAAGACCTTCGCCGCTTGGTCCAAGGCCAACCCCGAGAAGGCTGTCCTCCTCGCCAAGGCACAGAAAGGCGACCACGGTGACGTCCAGTCGCTCCTCTCCGCCATCCCGGAGTTCGGCAAGAACGCCCTCGCGACCCGTCTATCCGGTGAAGCGTGCATCAACGCCGTCGCCAAGGCTTCGCCCCTCGTGCTCTCTGGTTCCGCTGACCTTCACGGCTCGACCAAGAACTACATCAAGGACGCCGGCGACTTCGACATCGCGACCCCGGCTGGGCGTAACCTCTACTTCGGCATCCGTGAGCACGTGATGGGCGCCATCCTCAACGGCATGGCCTACCACGGCATCTTCAAGGGCTCCGGCGCGACGTTCCTGACGTTCTCCGACTACCTCCGCCCCTCGATCCGCGTCGCGGCCCTCGCGAAGCTCCAGGCCTTCTACATCTTTACGCATGACTCCGTCGGCGTCGGCGAAGACGGCCCGACCCACCAGCCGGTCGAAACCGTCAGCGCCTTGCGCTGCATCCCGAACCTCGACGTCGTCCGCCCTGGCGACGCCGAAGAGACCGCCGCCGCCTTCGCCCACGCCGTCGCCCGTAAGGACGGCCCCGTCGCCCTCATCCTCTCCCGTCAGAACGTCCCTTCCCTCGATGCCGTCCCGGTCGCCACGCGCCGCCAGGGCACGCTCAAGGGTGGCTACGTCCTCCGCAAGGAAACCGCTGCACTCACCCACATCCTCATCGGCACGGGTAGCGAATTGTCGCTAGCCCTCGCCGCCGGCGAAGAACTCGGCGCCAGCGTCCGCGTGGTCTCGATGCCTTCGATGGAAGTCTTCGCGCGCCAGCCGAAGGCCTACCAGGAAGAAGTCCTCCCCGCCGCCTGCACGAAGCGCGTCAGCATCGAAGCGGGCGTGACGATATCCTGGGGCCGCTACGTCGGCACCGCCGGTAAGGCCATCGGTACCGACACCTTCGGCCTCTCCGCCCCGGGCGACGTGGTGATGAAGGAACTCGGCATCACGAAGGAAGCCGTGATCGCCGCCGCCAAGGCGCTCTAAGCGACCTGACATCGCCTCACCGAAGACCGGTGGCCCTGCGCCGCCGGTCTTCTTGTTTTACTTGGCCTCGCGGAGGTCCGTCAGCGCGATGCGGAAGAGATCGCCCTGCTCGGAGCCAAGGAGGAGATGGCTGTTGCCGACCCAAGAGCACCCTTCGAGCTGGAAGGAAAGCATCGGCGGCGAAATCGGCGCATGGAGCGCCGGAGTCCGAAAGAAATCTTCGCCGACCACCGGAACGTCGAAGACCCAGACATTACGATAGGTCAAGATGGCGAGACGCTTCTGATCCGGGGAAATGCACGCATCGGTGACCATGCCGCCCACATCGAAGCGGGCGAGCTTGGTGAGCGTGGCGCGATCGCCTGCCGACGGGATGTCCGCGCGCCAGAGATCCGTGAGGGTGTCCCGCCGATGCTTGGTCAGGAGATAGAGCTTTCCGCGCAGCAGAAAAATCGCCTCGCAGTCATGGGCGAGTTCGGGGTCAGGGAAGGCGGTCTGATCCGGCCAAGCGAAGGTCACCTTACGGACCTCGGTAACCTCCGTGACGCCTGGCTTCGGTTCCTTTAATAGGTAGAAGGCTAATTCCTTGCGGCGGGAGACGTTGTTGCCGACATCGCCGACGATCATGTTGCCGGACGTATCACCCGTGATGGCCTCCCAGTCCACATTGGTGGCGCCCTTGAGCGTGACCGCACCTCGGTAGCCCTTAGCGGCAGGCACCAGCGTACCATCCGCCAGGATCGGGTTGATGGCAGGCTTAGCCCCGGAATCGGCAAGCGTCCAGAAGACGCCAGGTTGCGAGGGACTTGCCCAGAGCGCGGAACATTCGGGCACGAGCTTGAGGTTCAACTTCCCGACGCTCTTCAATTCAATCGACGGCATCGACGGCGCCTCGCGACGGATGACCTCAGGCTCCGCACCTAGGCCAAAGGCGGCCCAGATCAGGCAGGCGAGAGGGAGCGCGTTCCGCATGCGGTCACGCTAGCCTGCCCAGGCCCCTTGGCAATCCGTCGCCGATGCTTTTGCTGTCGAAATCACCGCTGACCTTACCATCCTCGCGTCATGGCCCGCAAATCCTCGCGATCGCTCTGGACGGATAAGCTCCGCGGCGGCGCGATGACCCCGCCAGGGGCGAAGTCGCCGCGGGCCCGTAAGGCCGCCGCCACTCCTGCCGGCCGCGGTTGCCGCGCTATCATCCTCGGCATCGACCCTTCGCTGCGCGGCACCGGCCTCGCCGTGATTGACGCGCGATCGGAGCCGATGCGCCTGCTCGCCAGCGTCACGTTGAAGCTTGGCCCGAAACTCGAGGCGTATGAGTGCCTCGGACGTATCGCCGACGCGGTGGAGAAGCTGGTGCGCGAACATGCCGTCACGCACGCCGCCATCGAGGAAACCATCTACGTCCAGAACTTCCGCACCGCCCAGGCGATGGGCGCCTCGCGCGGCGCCGCCCTGAGCGTGCTCGCCCGCCTCGGCGTCAAGGTCGGCGAATACGCCCCCACGCGCATCAAGCTAGCGGTGGCGGGTCATGGCGCGGCCAAGAAGGAACAGGTCGGCCGGATGATTCGCACCGTGCTCCGCCTTGGTGAAGAGCTGGCGCTCGATGAATCCGATGCGGCCGCGGCCGCCCTCTGTCACGCCTTCACGGCTCGCGGTTGATCAAAGTTCTTCGCTGACGGCAAACTCGTCGTGGCGACCGCGGGCCTGGCTCCAGCGGCCCATGAGTTCATCCAGCGGCACGGGGCGGACCTTCTGCGAAAGATTGTAGGCGCCGGCTTCGAGGCAGGCCCTGAGTTGGCCCCAGACTGCGTCGTAAGAGCGCGAGAAGCGGAGCGATTCATCGCGCAGCAGGCTCGAGACTTGGCAGCAACCGCCGACTTCCGTGACGATGAAACGGCCGGCCTTAAGGTCCTCGATGGAAAGGGCGCGCAGGTCGAAACGGGCGAAGTGCAGGCCCGGGAAGCGCTTGGCGAAGGCGGTCATCGCGGTGTCGAGCTCCACGGTGATAAGGTCGTGGCGGTGCAGGCAGCGGGCGCCATGGCCGTAGCTACCGGTGAGGTTGAGGGTCACCTTTTGGCCGGCGGGGATGACACGATTCAGGTCGCGCGCATGGCAGCGCAGGAAGAGGTTGGCTCGGGAGACCGCGACCTCGTCCAACCAGATGAGTTCTTCCAGCGTCTGCTCGCCGTCACCGCGCACGGTGAGGTCGCGCTTCTGCACGATGGCCATGATCCGTCCATCGTCCTTGCCCGGGTTACGGCGCCAGACGACCTCGAACTCGAAACCAGAGATGAACTTTTGCAGCAGGAAATCCTCCTTAGCCGAGGACACCAGTCGTTCGAGCTGGTCCTGGGTATGCACGAAACGCAGACCGGCGCCGTCCTCGGCGACCTCGGGTTTGAAGACGACCGGGAAGCCGTGGCAGGCCGCGAAGGCGGCGGCTTCCTTGATGCGCTCCTCCTTGGGATCCTCGAGGGACAGGGCGAGCGTCGGGCAACAGCGGGAATCACGCTGGAATGGCCGCAGCAGGAGCGACTTGGAGTCGCCGATGAAACCACCGACGCGGCCTAGCGCCGGATTAGCGGAGGCGAAGGCCGTGAGGCGGCGATGGCGCAGGCTCAGCAGCACGACGCCTAGACGCAGCGGAAGATAAAGGAGCCAGCCCGGCCAGAGCGACGGCTGCATCAGGCCACGGACCTTCATGACGATCTCCCGGCGACCGCGCCAGGTCATCGCCGGCACGACCCAGTGCGTGAAGAACCAGATGAAAGCGAAGAGACCAAGCACGATCCACATGGCGTACTGCTTGTAGCGCGGGAACTGCTCCATGAAGGGCGGCCCAAGCGTGCTGCCCAGGAGCATGAGCACCGGGGTCCATACGAGCGCCGCGGTGAAGAGCAGCATCGAAAGGCGCGGCAAGCCGAGACGCAGGATGCCCGCGGTCACGAAGGTCGGCACGCGGCTGGCGGGGATGAAGCGGGAGCTGACGATCACGAGCATGCCACGCGGCGAGCCGAACCAGCCGGCCATGCGGTCGATCTCGTGCTCCTTGACGATCCACTTGAGCGGCGCGCGGCGCAGCGCGTCGCGACCCAGCCAACGTCCTAGCGAATACAGGACCATGTCACCGATGAAGATGCCGATGGTACAGGCGAGCGCGGCCCACCAGAAACCGATGATACCTTCGGCCGCGAGGAGACCCGCAGCCAGGCAGGTCGGATCCTCTGCCACGAAGGTGCAGAGGATGATGATCAAAATGAGGATCCAGAAACGGGCGCCATCGGAGACCACGAGGTCTGGGTAAGGCTCGGCCGCCGGGACCGACGCGGCGCGGCGCTCCGCCTTACCGGCCTCGACGTCAGCGATGAAGCGACGGATATCTTCGGAGGCCGCCTGCGCGACGTCGCGACCGTGACCGCCTTCGAGTTCGAGCAAGCGAGCCTGCGGCATGAGCCGGGCGGAATAGCGGGCGGCGTCGACAGGCGTAACCCAGTCGGACTTGCCGTGGACGAGGAAGACAGGGCCATCCCACGTGCGGAGCATGGCCTTGGCGCCTGACAGGTCGCTGTCGAAGAAGACGCCGGAGTAACCGCGGTTGTAGGGCAGCCGATCGGCTAGGCCGAAATGCGGCGTGGCCACGTCGAACAGCACGAAAGGAATATGGTGGAAGAAGTAGACGAACTTGTTGGCCACCGCATTTCCGAGCAGGGTGTATTCCTGGGCGCCGGGCGCCGAGACGAGCGTCAGCGACGCCACGCGTTGCGGCTGCTTCTTGGCGATCTCCAAGGCGACCACGCCCCCCAGGCCTTCGCCCACGACATGGAAACGTCCGGCGCCGAGGCGCGTCTCGATAGCCTTGAGCATGTCGGCGGCGACATGGTCGGCAGCCATCGAATCCCGCGAACGATGCAAGGCGGTGGGCCAGCGGACGACATAGACCTGGCCGAGGCCGGGAAGTCCATCGGACTTGACGGCGAGATCAGTCTTTTGCCACGCACCCTCCCCACGATCAGGAAGACTGGGCACCACGACCACCGGCAGGGCGCCAGACGTGGGTGCGGGGTTGGCGGTTCCGATCTGGATAGCATGCGCCAACTCGGCCGAGGGCTGACGATCGGCGGAAGTCACCCAGCGGGAGACGAGGACCAGCAGAACATAGAACGCCAGGACGATCCACTTGACCGGAACGCGCCCGAGGTTTCGCTTGCGCTCGGCTGTGGTAGACATCCTTAGCCCATCAAAGGTCGCGGGTCCCCGGGAGCAAGTCGGGAAGGGCAAATACCAGACTATTAGACGATTTATGGCTTCCGTAGCGGGGCCAACCCCTCTTGTCTTGACCAACGTGCAACCCACCGGAAAGGAACTCCCAGGCCTCAGGGTCACCGTCGACAAGGTGGTGCACCATAGGGATGTGAACTTCCCTCCTGAGACACCGCACGCGTTCGTCTACTTCCTGACCATCAGCAACCTCTCGCAGGAGACGGTGAAGCTGCTGGGGCGGAAATGGATCATCCGCTCCCCGGACGGCACCATCGAGATCGTCGAGGGCGACGGCATCGTCGGTGAGACCCCTACCCTCCCCCCAGGCGAGAAGTTCTCCTATAACAGCTACCACCTTGCCGGCGGACCACTGACGGCCGAGGGCTCCTTCCATGGCACCACCCAATCGGGCGAACGCGTCTTCACGCGCATCCCGGTCTTTGCCCTCACCCCACCTTCCGACCCTTCCTGATGCGACTTACCGACCTGAACTCCGGCCGTGAGATCGGCGCCAACTGCATGCTCGCCGAATTCGGCGGCCTGCGGCTGGTGATCGATTGCGGCCTCCACCCCAAACTCGACGGCCGCAAGGCCTTGCCCCAGATCGACAAGATCCAAGGCAACGTCGACGGCGTGATCCTGACGCACTGCCACCTCGATCACCTAGGCTCCTTGCCGTTACTCCTGAAGCAGCACCCGACGTCTCGCGTCTACGCCTCCGCTGCCACCACGCTCTTTGTCCGCCGGCTCCTGAGCAACTCCATCCAGGTGATGAAGCGTCAGCGCGAAGAGACGGGTAACCAGGACTACCCTCTCTACGTCGAGACCGACGTCGAACGCGTCGAACATGCCCTCGCGGCGGTGCCCATCGCCAACCCGCGCATGATCGGCCGCGGCGGCGAAGAAGTCGCCCTCACCTTCCACCTCGCAGGCCACGTCGCCGGCGCCGTGGGCTGCCTCATCGAGCACCGTAAGAAGAAGCATTTCTTCACGGGCGACGTCCATTTCAAGGCCCAGCGCACCGTCGCTGCGGCCAACTTCCCGCGCACGCCGGTCGACACGCTCGTCATGGAATGTACCCGCGGCGCCACGGCCACGGTCCCCGGCTTTGACCGCGGCAAGGAAGAGCAGCGCCTCATCAAGGCCGTCAACGCGATCTGCGACGAAGGCGGCTCGGTCCTTCTGCCGGCCTTCGCCTTCGGTCGTATGCAGGAAATCCTGCTGCTCCTCCAGGAGGCCGCTGATGCGGGCAATCTGGCCGACGTGCCGATCTTCTGCTCGGGACTTGGTATGGATCTCTGCGACTATCTCGATGCCGCCAGCAAGAAGACGAAGCAGGTCAAGTTCAGCCGCCAAGTCCTCCGTGACCTCGGCATCCTGCCTCTCTCGCGTAAATACACGCAGCCCGGCAAGAATATGCCCGAACGTGGCATCTATCTTCTCTCGAGCGGTATGCTCGTCGAGAAGACGCCCGCCTGGCGCGTCGCCGCCAACATGCTCGACCACGAGGAGAACGCGGTGTTCTTCGTCGGCTACTGCGATCCGGAGACCCCGGGCGGTGAACTCATCGGCATGAATCCGGGTGGTGAATTCAAATTCAAGTCTCTCGACCACACCTCGACGTTGCGCGCCAAGGTCGAACGCTTCCACCTCAGCGGCCACGCGGATCGCGAAGAGCTCCTCGACTTCGCCAAGGCCCTCGAACCGAAGGACATCGTCCTGACGCACGGCGACCCGCCCGCGCGCGCCTGGATGAAGGAAACCCTCGCCAGCGCGATGCCGGGCACCCGCGTGCACGACCCCGAACCGGGCGTCCCCCTCGAACTGTGAGCCTGCTGCCGCAGTCCGTCGAAGATTGGCGTGAGTTCACCCTCACGCGCGGTCCTCGTATGGCGGCGGAAGCTTTCCTGATCAAACTGGGCTCACTGGGCGCCGACGAACAACGGGCGGCCCTCTGCGGACTACCCGACGTCGCCACCCTGACCCGCCGCTTCGAGGCGGCTTGGCCGCTGCGCGAAGCCGCCCTGGGCGGTGTGCCCTTCCTCACGAAGGACCTCTACTTTCGCACGGGCGAACCCACTTACGCCGGCTCGACGTTTCTGCCCGAAGAAATCGGCCCAGCCAGCACGACCTCCACCCTGCCCGCCGCCTTCGAGGCGGACGCCGGAGCAATTGAATGCGGACGGACGCAACTGAACGAATTCGCCTTCGGACTCACGGGCGAGAATCCGCACTTCGGCGACTGCCCGCATCCGGAACACCCGGAACTCCTCTCAGGCGGCTCGAGCTCCGGCTCCGCCTTCGCTGTCGCCCGCGGCCTGGTTCCCTTCGCCCTCGCGACCGATACGGCCGGATCTATCCGCGTGCCCTGCGGCTACTGCGGCGTCTGGGGACTGCGCCTCTCGCCTGATATCGCGCCCATCGGGGACATCTTCCCGCTCTCGCCAGGTTACGACACCCAAGGATGGATCACGCGCACCGCCAAGGATCTCCGCCAGGTCTCGGCCGCCGTGCTCGGCGAAGCCCCGCCAGCCGGCGCGGGCCTCTGGGCCGGAGACCTAGGCCTCGGCATCCCCGCGGACGATCTCGCCGCCATGCAGGCCGTCGCCCGACAGGCTGGCGCCCAAGAAGACGCCGCCGCCGCCATGCTCCTGCGGCTCGCTTTCACGGAAGCGGCGGACGCGTATCCGACGCTCGGCGGCCATGCCGCCGCCCGCGTGCACGCCGCGTGGATGGAGCGCCGCCGTCCAGATTACGACCCAGTCGTCTGGGAACGCCTCGATATCGGTCGGCGGCGGACCTACGAGGAGATCCGGGCGGCCGAAGCCGTTCGGACCCGAATCATCGACGCCTTCCGCACGGTCTTCCGCCGGCATCACTTCATCGCCCTGCCTGCGACCTTCGGGGGTGCGGTCCGTAAGGCTGACTCCGATGCGACGCACCGCCGGCGCCTCCTCGCGCTCAATGCGCCCGCTTCGCTCGCGGGGCTACCCGTCATCGCCGCGCCTGCGCGGCTCCCGAACGGCCTGACCGCCGGCGTGCAGTTCATCTTCCCCGACATGGCGAACTTCGGCTGGGACTCCGTCCTCGGTCGCCTCAGTTGATCAGAGTCGCTTGCGGCGCATGTGCGCCGAAGGCTGCCCGAGCGCTTCGCGATACTTCGCCACGGTGCGTCGGGCGATCTGGACGCCGCGCTTGCGCAGCTCGACGGTGATAGCCTCGTCGGCCAGCGGCTCGGCGGGGTTCTCGCGGGCGAGGATGTCGGCGATCAGTTCCTGAACCCCTTCCTGCGCGACGGTGCCACCGTCGGAAGTCGAGACGCCTGAAGTGAAGAACCAGCGGAACTCGCGCAGACCGTGCGGGGTGAGCATCCACTTGTTCGCTGCGGCGCGCCCGACCGTCGTCTCATGCACACCCATCTCCTTGGCGACGTCGGTCATGGTGAGCGGACGAAGCTTGGAAGGGCCGTGTTCGAAGAAATCGGCCTGGCGGTCGACGATGATATGGGCGAGCTTCTCGATGGTACGCTGACGTTCTTCGATCGCGCCGATGAGGAACTTGCCCTGGCGCATACGCTCCAGGATGTAGGTACGCTCCTTGTCGCCGAGAGCCTGACCGGCGAGCATGTCCTTATAGGCGGGGACCAGACGCAAGCGAGGCACATGGCGGTCATCCATGATGACCTTCCATTTGCCATCCTCGTCGAGCTCGACCGTGGCGTCGGGCGTCACCACCCGGTTGTCGTCACGAGAGAATCGGCGGGCCGGCACGGTCTCGAGCTTGGCGAGTTCGGCGAGCGCCTCGCGGATATCGTCGAGCTCGACGTCGAGGACGCGGGCGCACTCCTCCAGTCGACGCCCCATCATCGGCTCCCAGCAATCCGTGACGAGCCGGGCGGCGGTCGAAAGCCCGCGGCTACGTGTGCGGAGCTGGGCCAGGAAACATTCGCGGAGATCGCGGGCGCCGATGCCGGGCGGGTCGAAGGCCATCAGCAACGTATGGGCCGTCATGACGGCCTCGTAGGGCTGACCGGAACGCAGGGCGACGGTCGAAAGATCCTCCTCGACGAAGCCACGTTCATCCAGCGAGGCGATCAGGAGCTTGAGCGCCTCCTGCACGGCCGGATCGTCGGAGGCCGTGCGGGCTTGGTCGGCGAGGTGTTCGGAAAGCGAGGCTTCGCCCGTAGCGGACTCCATCATGTGGCGTCGGCGTTCCTCGTCTTCCTGGGTATAACCCTGGGAGCGGATCTCCTCGTAGTAGCTTTCGTCCCAATCCTCCTTCATGCGCTTCAGTGCGTCGAAATCATCGTCGCCCAACGAAAGTTCGCGCGGGCCCTCTTCTTCCGCCTCTTCGGAGGGTATTGGCGCATCCAGGCTCTCGTTGCCGACCGGCTCGACTTCTTCCAGCAAAGGGTTGGCCGCCATCTCCTCGGAGATCTCACGGAGGAGCTCGGCCGCTGGTACCTGGAGGATACGAAGCGACTGGCGAAGCTGCGGCGTCAGGACGAGTCCTTGGACCTGCTTCTGCGATTGATTGATGCCTGGATTAGCCATCGAACGAATCAGAGCAAAGTGGGTTCTGGGACGATTTGCAAAAGGTATCGCTGAGCCCATTCGTCTTGCCTAACCCTCGGCGGCAAACAGACTTGGAAATACCCGAAGAGGGCTGGACTCCGCCTGCATGCGCCACTTCTCACTCCTCATCGGCGACGAAACTCGCGGACCTCTCACCGAGGATGAGGTGTCGACGATGATCGCCGAAGGGGTGCTCACCGCTGACACGCCCTGCTTGCCTGAAGGCGCCCAAGATTGGGCGCCGCTCTCCGATCATTTCAAGTTCGGCGGCACCCTCAAACTGAAGCGGTCCAAGCCCGTCTCCACGGAAGCCGAAGAGGAGATCTCCGCCACGCGACTCGAGCCCGAGACGCGCCGACGGCTCCTGATTTACGGCCTGGCCGAACCTGCGAGCGTCGACGCCTTCACGCAGGTCCAAGCGATGCTGGCCATCGCCGATCACGAAAAGAACCTCACCTCGATAAATCGGCTCCACCGGGGCGTCGGCCTTGCCGCGCTCATCACCATGCTCGGCGTCGGCGCCCTCCTGGGACTTTCGCGCGGATTCGGGGGCGACGTCCTCGCTTTCTGCGGCGGCCTCTTCGTCAAGGAAGAGATCAACGCACGGACGAGCCTGCTCGTGCTGCGCAGCGAGATCAGCCAGTTCGCCGAGATCAAGACCCGCGCCGAGCGCGCCGTCTTCGAAAAGCCGCGGGGGGGCTCGCCTGGCCTCAACGTGATTGCCAGCCGCCTGCAGATCGACCCTTACACGTCCTTCTCTCTGCGCGGTCAGGTCGACACCGCTCCGCTGACGCGCAGGATCGCCATCTGGGGGCTCAAGCTCGACGTCGACCGTCGGATCTACGTCCTGCGCGACCCACCCTCCCCCCGGGCCTCCGAACTGCTGAACGCCCAAGCCGCGATCCTCGATGAGATCCTCAGCCCAGCCCTCGACGAAGCGGGCTTCGCCCAGATGTTCGCCGAAATCATGACCACGTTCCCGACCGCCAGCTTCCCCGAGGCTGGCCGTCTTCGCGTGGAGTCCGAAGGCATGCGCATGAGTGCGCTGAAAATCTTCATCGACCGCGTCGACTTCCGCGCACAGGCCGCGAGCACGCAGTCTGCCCAGAAAGCGTGGAGCGGGCAATTGTTCGGCTTCTCCGACCGCCTGAAAGCCCTCCAAGCCAAGGTCTATGCGCAGACCTCGCCCACGGCTCGCCAGCAGCGCTGGAGCGCGTTCAGCTCCGGGCAAGGAGCCGAGCTGACGACGTGGATGCTGACTTCCGGCGCCAAGGAAGTGCGCCTCAACCCCGATGGTACGTTCGTCGTCTCCGCCGTCCCAGGCATCAACGCCGACTCCTTGAACCAGGTGATCATCAGCACGCGCATCGCCGGCGATACGGTCTTCTTCCCCTGGAACTCCAAGCATCTTGGCGCTGGCAAGTGGAGCAGCGAGCCGATGGCCAAGGCCTTCTTGATCGACCGGGAACGCTACAAAATCACCGATAAGGTGACCGTCGGCGGCCGTCCCTACTACGCCACCCTCCAGACGGCCACGCACCGCTTCGTCTACACGCGTCATTCGCCGCAATGGCGCTACCTCGCGCTAGCCCGCGACACGGATAAGGATACGGTCTTCGCGCTGGTCGATGAAAAGACCTACGCCGCCGCCCAGAAGGGCGCAAAGCTGACCCCCGCAGAGCTGGCGAAATTCAACCTGCACCTGAGCGCCGAAGAATCGGTGCGACCCGAAGGCCTGTACGTCGAGTGACCTCGGTTACTGCACGCGAGGCGTCCAGCAATCCGGCTCGGAGCAGTCGCCCAACTGCGACGGCGTGAGGCGCGTCACCTTGCCGGTCACGCTGTCGATCACGACCAGCCAATTGCTCTGCGCGGCGACGAGGTGACGACCATCCGCGCACCAAGAAGCGTGGACGATCGACGCCGGGCTCTTCGTCACGATCGGCGTCACGGTGCCCGCAGCGAGATCAAGCACGCCGAGACGAAGCGTGCCGGCCTCTTGATAGGTGAACACAAGCTGATTGGGGACGACGGGATTCCAGCGCGGCTCGGTGCTGTAATTATGCCCGGTGGAGACCCGCTGCAAGGCACCGCCCGCGGTGCTGGCGAGATAGATGCCCGGACTGCCGGTCGGGCCAGCGGTCAGCGCGAAACGGGAACCGTCCGGAGACCACGAAGGGTCGGTGTTCACCCACTGCATGCTCGGCGCCTTGATCACGCGCGTCGGCGTCTGGCCCTGCGGGCCGGCGACGAAGATATCCATGGTGCCTTTATTGGAGGAGGCGAAGGCGATGCGTCCATCCGGACCACTGCTGGCGGCGCCGAGGGCGCCCCGGACATTGACGATCACCTTGGAGGCCTCGCCATAACCGTTGGTCGAGAAAATCTCGGGCCAGTTCGAACGGAAGGAAGAGATGAAGAAAATGCGCGAGCCGTCGGCCGACCAGCGCGGGCCGATCGAGGTATTGCCATACTTTGTCAGCTGCAGCGTCTTGGAGCGCGCGAGGTTGGTGACATAGATCTCGGCGCTGCCGGTGCGGCGCGAGACGAACGTGACCTTGGTATCCGCGAACAGCGGCTTGAGCTGCCAGCGACGACCGAGGCCCACGATCGCGGCGTCGGCGACGCGGAGCGCGAGCTGATCCTCGTCCTTGCCTTCGACGTTCGTCGTAAAGGTGCAGAGCGCATTATCGCAGGAGACGACGGCGGCGAGCCCGCCGCGACCAATGCGCACCTTGACGGAAGAATTGGGCGAGATCTCGATCGCGCCATGCGCGGAAAGAGCGGACTGGACGAGGTTGCCCAAGACCGGATCGTCCGAGACGATCGCCACCGGCATGATCTTGCGGTTGATGAAACCGTCGATGCTCTTATCGACCCGGAAATTATCTTGGGCGAAGAGGGGGGCGGCGAGAAAGACGGCGAAGAGGAAAAGGGAGCGCATCGAGCGAGTTTGTTATGAGGTTAGCAGTTTGACCTAAGTTGGGTAGGGAGTTCAATCCCGCTGATGTCGCTCGATAAGGAATCCGTCCAGAAGGCCCTCGGCCAGGTCCGCTACCCCGGCTACAGCCGCGACATCGTCTCCTTCGGCCTGGTCAAGGGTATCGAGGTCACCCTCGAGGGCAAAGTCAGCGTCGGGCTGGCGGTCACGAGCGCAGATCCCGAGGTCCCCAAGAAACTCTACGCCGACATCGAAGCCGCCCTGAAGGCTATCGGGGCGACGAGCCCGGAGATCACCATCACGGTGACGGTCCCCAAGGGCACCCCACCCGCGGCCGGTGCCCCAGCCACGACCGTCAAGCTCCCGGCCGATGCGGGCGTGGGCAAGGTGAAGCACATCATCGCCGTCGCCAGCGGTAAAGGCGGCGTCGGCAAGTCCACTTTCGCGGTCAACCTGGCCTGTGCCCTCGCCCGCGCCCTCTCGGACCAAGGCCGCCCAGGCAAGGTCGGCCTGATGGACTGCGACATCTACGGGCCTTCGGTACCCCTCATGATCGGCGTGAATGGCCGCCCCCTCTTGGACGGCGACACCCTCCTCCCCCTCGAGAACTTCGGCGTCAAGGTGATGTCCATGGGCCTCCTCATCGATGCCGACGCCCCGGTGGTCTGGCGCGGGCCGATGATCATGAAGACGATTTCGCAGTTCGCGACGAATGTCCGCTGGGGCGAATTGGACGTCCTCCTGATCGACCTACCCCCGGGCACCGGCGACGCCCAGCTCTCCATCGCTCAGGCGATGGCCCTTAGCGGCGCCATCATCGTGACCACCCCGCAGACGGCGGCGGTCGCGGTCGCCCTCCGCGGTGCCGCGATGTTTGAGAAAGTTGGCGTACCAATCCTCGGCGTGGCTGAAAATATGAGCTTCCTGGAAGGGGCCGACGGCTCCCGCCAGTACCTCTTCGGCCAAGGCGGCGGCCTCAAGGTCGCCACGGCCCTGAACACGGTGCTCCTGGGAGAGGTCCCGCTCGACCAGACGATCCGACTGGGCGGCGATCACGGTATCCCGGTGGTCATCAGTCACCCGGACAGCAATCCGGCCCGCGTTTTCCGTTCCGTGGGGCTCACTGTGCTCCAAGGACTTGAGAAACAGGCGTAACCCAGCCGTCGCCTACGGCTTGCAAGTTCGTCATATTTCTCTCAATCTCCTCCCAAGAATGAGAGAAATGCATCAGGAGCCGAAGCCCGTCGCCGATTTGGCGGCCCGTTCGTCCCTGTATGCGGAGTTCCTCGCCGAGCGCGAAGAGATCCTCCGGCATAAGTGGATCGAGTCCGAGAAGGCCGGCCGCGACATCGGCTTCGAGCGCGCCCTGATCGACTGGACCCGCCACCACCGCGCCCGCTGGCGCGAGCTTCGCCGGATCGGCAAGGCGGCCTAAGCCCCGACTCACCCCGCCAAAGCAGAAGGGCCGGACGCATCGCTGCGGCCGGCCCTTCTGGCGTAGGGAAGAAAGGAGCTTAGCCCTTGATCTCCTTGTGCAGCGTGTGACGGCGCAGGGAAGGATTATACTTCTTCAGTTCCACCTTCTCCTGGGAAAGCTTCTTGTTACGGGTGGTCATGTAACGGGAAG
>Ga0209134_10000169_pt1 | contig 16977 bp, 13 predicted proteins | sample LauGreSp1BDMLBSN_2_FD_187566 | JGI IMG/M metagenome (GOLD analysis project Ga0209134, IMG submission 187566) | Freshwater lake microbial communities from Lake Michigan, USA - Sp13.BD.MLB.SN (SPAdes) (version 2) | ecosystem: Environmental > Aquatic > Freshwater > Lake | place: Lake Michigan, USA... | reverse complement strand
ACGCAACTCCGCAAGGACAACGTTGCCGGTCTCAAAGGTGTGTGGCGTACGCACCTGAACGGCTCCGGTCTGGGGCCGCAGTATTCCGGTGAAGCCCAGCCACTTGTTTATGATGGCGTAGCCTATGTCATCACCGGTGCCAATGATGTCTTCGCGCTCAGCATTGAGACTGGTGGAATCCTGTGGCAATACAGTGCTGAACTTCCAGCTGCAATGACCACGGTTTGCTGCGGATGGACCAGCAGGGGCGTAGGCATGGGGGCTGGGCGCATTTATGTCGGGCAACTTGATGGCCAGTTGAAAGCGCTGGATCAGACTACCGGCGCAGTGCTGTGGTCGGTTGAGGCTGAACGCTGGCAAGATGGCTACACCATCACTGCTGCGCCGCTGTATTACGACGGGCTGGTGATTACCGGTTTCGCCGGTGGTGAAATGGGTATCCGTGGCAGGATCAAGGCCTTTGATGCCGAGGATGGTTCGCTGGTGTGGACTTTCTATACCGTTCCGGGGCCCGGTGAATTCGGTCACGAGACCTGGTCCCAGGACAATGAACTGTGGATGCATGGGGGAGCGCCGGTCTGGAACACTCCTGCAGTAGATCCCGGATTGGGCTTGCTTTATTTTTCCACCGGTAATGCCGCCGCAAACTCCAATGGTGCATTTCGCCCCGGCGACAACCTGTTCACGACCTCGATCATGGCGCTTGATGTCCATACGGGTGAATACCGCTGGCACTTCCAGGAAGTGCATCATGATATCTGGGATTACGATACACCCAATCCCGTGATGTTGTTTGATATTGAAATTGGCGGCGTGCCACGCAAAGCCATCACGCAGGCCGGTAAAACCGGCTGGTTTTATATTCTCGACCGTATCACTGGTGCGCCGCTTATCGGTATCGAAGAGAAGCCGGTGCCACAAGAGCCCCGGCAAGCCACGGCTGCCACACAGCCATTCCCTGTCGGGGATGCGTTTGTGCCGCAGTCGCTGCGCATTTCCCCTGAAGGCTATCCGCTGGTTAATGAGGGGCGCATTTTTACTCCCTACTGGACCGAGCCGCTTGCTATTGCCCCGGGCGCTGGCGGCGGCGCCAATTGGCCGCCCAGTGCCCATGATCCTGTTACCGGCCTTTCCTATGTCTGCGCTTCAGACCGCCCCTTTCTGTTTGCCGGTCTTGAAATTACCGCTGAAAGACCAGAGCCAGGACGCTACACCGCCGGCATTTTCCTGGGTGAGGCGATGTACAACTTTGGTGTACTGGCGGCCGTGGATATGCATACCAATAAACTCGTGTGGCAGCAGCACTTGCGTGAGCCTTGTTTCAGCGGCATGACAGCCACTGCGGGCGGCCTGGTGTTTGTCGGGCGCAATGATGGTCGACTGACTGCACTGGACAGCGCCACAGGCAGCAAGCTGTGGGAATTCCAGACGGGTGCCGGCATGAATGCGCCAGTGACAGTCTTTGAACATGACGGTACCCAATACGTACTGGCCTACTCCGCAGGCAACGTACTTGCAGGCTCTGCACATGGCGACAGCGTCTGGTTGTTCTCACTGATGGGCGATATGGAGCAGTCTGGCCTTGCCGGCAGCGAGGAGCCTGAGGTGGAAATTGAAATGGCAGGTGGTGCGCCGGATCTCGTCTCGGGGCAGCAGATTTTTGAAACCGCGTGCCTGGCTTGCCATGGTGTGGACGGCAAGGGCGGGCATGGCGGTGCTGACTTGTCGGCGTCCAATGACTTTGACCTGGTCGCCCAGACCATCGCCAAGGGCAGGAACAACATGCCGGCCTTTGGTGCAGTTTTCCTGCCGGAACAATGGCGTGATGTCGCAGCCTACGTCAGTGGCGTGCTGGCTCAATAGGCTTGCCAACCGATATCCAGGGAGTATCTCGCCAGGGCACTACGCACTCGCGGTTGGTGGCCGTCTTGCCAGGCACATCAGTAATCAGTAATGCCTGCGCCATCAAAGTGTGGCTGCTGAGGCCGAAAACCGGGGTCAGCAGTATGGAGGTGAGTCGGGATGCCGGGATAGTTTGACTGAATCCCTTTTTGCCAGTTTGCAGCAAGTGCCAGCTACCATACCGATGGCGTGTTGTAGGTCGTATTCGCAAATACCGACTCAACCAGGCGAATCGCACCGTTCTCGATCTTGAACAGCTCCAGATAGATGAAGGAGTGGGGATAGAAAAACAGCGATTTCTGTTTCGTCCCGTCCGTCCAGGTCACATCCACCACGCGACCGGAGTGGTCCATGAAGCCGGCTGCCAATACCACCCCTTTTTCTTCATCTACCAAGGGATAGCGACGGTCGCGCAGGCGATCGTCATAGATGTACTGGCCCAGCCGGAACTGGTCGGCACAGCCCAGTCTGGCAATGTCATATCCAGGAATATCCGTGTTGGTGGTAAGCAAACCGTTTTCAACACGATTACAGTCATCAGTGAAATGGGTGAACAGAGTGCCGTCGTTGAGTTGCAGGGTATCGAAGTAACCGTCAGCGACACTGACGAGGCGCGGCCGGGCCTGACGCTGGTCTGGCGTAATATCTTCTGCGAACAGGGGGTTGGGTGTAATCAAGGTTTCGGTGACCGGAAACGGCGCATTGTCTACCTTGCGTGACAACACCGTCTCCACTTCGGTGATCTGCCGGTTTTCTACCTTGATGCGTGCGGCAAGTATGGCCGGGTAGCCGTGCTCTTCCACCACTTCAATCACTGCTACCTGGCCTTCCTGCGGGTCGGCCAGTTTCAGGTTGTAGTTGCGCTTGGCATTGATGGTATTCCACAGGCCGTCGCCGATTTTCAGCTGTACTCCGTTTTCGGTAAATTTCACGTGCGGCGCCCACGGTGCCCGACTGCTGTCTTTTTTGACCAGGGCATCAAGGTATTGGTCGGCGATGGCGTACAAACAGGCTCGGTCGCACTCAATCAATGGCGAAGAATTTTCTGCGGCGCACAAGGCCTGTACTCCGCTTCCGCACAGCAGAATGAAGAGTACAAATGGTTTGCTGTGATTTTTCATCGGGGTTTGGTCTCAGCGTCCGGTAACCGGATTCTTGTAATGATAAGGGGGAATGAATACATCAGGAAAAGCACCATACTTGATGGTCGTGTCGGCATCGGGCTCCAATGCATCCAGATGCTGCGGCAATTGCACGGCTCCTTTGTTCCAGCCCTGGTCGTAGTCGACATAGAAGGTGATGAAGCTGTGCAGCTTGCTGATCTTCCAGATGCCGGCTTCTTTTACATATTCATTTTCATAAGTAGCTTCGCCCCAGCGCGCTTCTTCCCCGAGTTTTCCGACCTGCATGAATGAGCGCCAGCGTGCCTTGGCACTGGTGCCATCATTCGCCACATGGATGACGGGTTGCAGCTGCATGTGGTTGTAGAGACGGCCATATTCAAGTGCGCCCAGGGCGCCCAGATAAGCGCGGATGCGATCCTGGCCGACGAACAAGCCGCGCCCGGCTATTTCCAGGGTGCCTGCGCTGGCAAAGAGATCAGCGGCATCATCCCAGCGTGATTTGTCTACATAGAAGCCGTAGGCTGCTTGCAAGTTGGCGATGTCGACATAATCCGTCGCGGCCTGTGCCTGCTGCTGCAAGGTGGCAAGCTCTTGCTTGAGGGACGCGAGTTCCTGCTGCAATCCGAGCGTTTGTGGCAGCAACCAGGCGGCACTGCCAAGCACAAGTGCCAGAACCAGAATACTCGTTACAAATTTATGCATTACCAAACCCCCTTGCCAATTTTTATCCTGCGGGTGTAAATGTAGACCAAAGTCTGATATTCACAAACAGTTAAACGATCCAGCAAGATTTTTGCCTGAAGTGTTGGCAGCTGCACCTCTGGCAGTGTGTAATGCCTGGCCCTGTACCAATAACATGAAAGCGGACTCTCCTATGCCAAGCACGTGCAGCGTCAGTCGAACTGCCATCGGCCTCCTGCTGTTGACCACAGTCTCTGCATGGGCGGCTGAATCCCTGGCCCCCCCGCATGCTCCCTTGATTGAGGGACTGCCAGTGCCGGTGGTTGCACATCCTGACCAGATTAGCCTGCTCGACAGTCCTTTGCCGGCGCTCGCTGCCAACAAACGCCTTGTATTTGATATGTGGAGAACGCTGATCCTGGGTGGGCAGGTGGCTGAGGCTGACCAGTATCTGGCAGACGACTTCATCGAACATGATCCCTTGCTGCCCACTGGCCGCGCAGCCTTGAAGAACCATCTTGGCGCTACCAAAGTCGCGAGCCAGGTTCCTGATCTGATCCCTGAGCTCGTAACCATCGTGGCTGAAGGTCCTTATGTGGTCATGGCCTTCGTGAGTCATTACCCTGAACCTGACGGCTCGGGCTCCACCTACACCTCCACTCATTTCGAGATGTTCCGCGTTGCTGCCGGGCGCATTGCCGAACACTGGGATTCTTATTTGTTCCGTTCCGGCCAGACGGTGCCAGACCATGGTGACAACAAGGCGGTGCCGGTGGCTGGAATAACCGGACTGGCGCAGCACGCGCAACTGGGCAATGCCGAGCCCGCAGTGTTTGCCAACAAAAGGTTGGCCTTTGACCTGTGGCGGCACATCCCGGAAGGTGGACGCGAGGAAATGGCGGAACTCTATCTGGATCCGATCTACATCCAGCACAATCCGAACGCCGCTACCGGACGTGATGGCTTCAAGGACTACTTCACCCGCCGCCCTGACAGCACGGTTGAAACGTACCTTGAAGCACCGCTGGTAGCGATGGTGGCGGAAGGAGATCTGGTGGTGCAGGTACTACAGACTGATCGTGTCCATGATGGCGTGACCTACTACGTGCCGTGGTTCGACATGTTTCGGATACAGGACGCTCGCGTTATCGAGCATTGGGATACCGCATCCAAGGGCGAGCTACCCGCCGCAATGCTGCAGGGTTTGCCGCTCCGGCAGTGATTCCGGCTCAGGCTGATGCCACCAGGGTGCCGCCGACGGTGATCAGTACGGCGCCTGCCAGCAGCTTGAGCGCATTGACGTCTTTCCATTCCGCGAACAGCCACAGTCCGAGCAGCACCGCGACCAGAGAGTTCATGTTGAACAGCGGTACCAGTGTGGAAATCTTCGCGCCGTGTTTGACCAGTGCGTAGGCAATGCAGGCAGAGCCAAGGGCCCAGCTCAGTCCAAGCCCGGCGGTATGCACCAGTGCCTTCATGGAGAAGGTATCATCCGGCTGCAACAGGTAGATCAGGGTTCCCACCACGGCCACCGACACCCCGATGCTGATGATGTAGAGGCCCAGTCCTATACCGGCACTGTTGGCTGCCTTGGCAAACACATTGGACAAGCCGAACAGAAGGGCAGGCAGCAGCCCCCCGATGATAAGGCCCCAGGTTTGTGTGTTCATGACTTGGTTCCCTTGTTGTTGACCGGTTGTTTGCGCTGTATTGGCACAAGGCATGTGACATACCCGGTTCGCCGGTGTGGCATTAGTGTTCGGGCCGGTTCGCCACCAGGTTTTCCACTACGCCCGGATCGGCCAGTGTGGAGGTGTCGCCCAGATTGTCTACTTCGTTCGCGGCCACCTTGCGCAAGATCCTGCGCATGATTTTCCCTGAGCGGGTTTTCGGCAAACCCGGTGCCCACTGGATGATGTCGGGTTTTGCAATCGCACCAATTTCCTTTGCAACGAATGCGACAAGTTCCTTGCGCAACGCCTCGCTTGGTTGCACATCATTCATCAGCGTTACATACACGTAAATGCCCTGGCCCTTGATGTCGTGGGGATAACCTACAACTGCAGCTTCCGCTACTGCAGGATGCAAAACGAGCGCGCTTTCAATTTCGGCCGTACCCAGGCGATGACCACTCACGTTCAGAACATCGTCGACGCGACCAGTGATCCACCAGTAACCATCTTCGTCACGGCGGGCACCATCGCCGGTAAAGTAAAAGCCGGGATAGGTTTTGAAATAGGTATCAATGCAGCGTTGGTGATCGCCATATACGGTGCGCAACTGGGCTGGCCAGCTACTGGTCAGCACCAGGTTGCCAGACGTCGCGCCGTCGAGAATCCTCCCTTCCGCATCGACCAGGGCCGGCTGTACGCCAAAGAAGGGTAGTGTCGCCGAGCCGGGTTTCAGGTCAGTGACGCCGGGAATGGGGGTGATCATGTGCCCCCCGGTTTCGGTCTGCCACCAGGTGTCCATCACCGGACAGCGGCTATCGCCCACCACACGGTAATACCATTCCCAGGCTTCCGGGTTGATCGGTTCGCCCACGCTGCCAAGAATGCGCAGCGATGCGCGTGATGTTGCCTTCACTGGCGCCTCACCATGCGCCATCAGCGCACGAATCGCCGTGGGTGCAGTGTAGAACTGGTTCACCTGGTATTTGTCGATAATCTGCCAGAAGCGCGAATAATCCGGATATGTCGGCACCCCTTCGAACATCACGGTAGTGGCCGCATTGCAGAGTGGGCCGTACACGATGTAAGTGTGACCGGTTACCCAGCCCACATCGGCTGCGCACCAATAGATATCTCCATCGTGATAATCGAACACATATTTGTGTGTCATCGCCGCATGCAGCAGGTAACCGGCGGTGCTGTGCAGGATGCCCTTGGGTTTGCCGGTGGAGCCGGAGGTATAGAGAATGAAGAGCGGGTCTTCGCTGTCCATCAGTTCTGCCGGACAGTTGCTGGTTTCCTGTGCAGTTGCCTCGTGATACCAGAGATCGCGCCCGGATTCCCAGCCGACCTTTTTGCCCGTACGTTCCACTACCACCACGGTGTGTACATGCGGGCATTTCTGCAAGGCTTCATCCGTATTGGCTTTCAGCGGAATGTGCTTGCCACCGCGCAAGCCTTCATCGGCAGTGATCACCACGCGGCAGTCAGCATCAACAATGCGGCTACTGAGTGCTTCCGCGGAGAATCCGCCAAATACTACGGAGTGCACCGCGCCTATGCGCGTACAAGCCAGCATCGCAAAGGCCGCTTCCGGGATCATTGGCATGTAGATACAGACGCGATCGCCTTTTTCCACACCGCGCCGCTTCAGCACATTGGCCAGGCGACTTACTTCATCGTGCAGTTCCTGAAAGGTGATCTTGCGCTCGACGCCAGGCTCATCGCCCTCCCACAGGATGGCGACCTGTTGTGCGCGCTGCGGCAGATGCCGATCGATGCAATTGACGCTGACATTGAGTTTGCCGTTGAGGAACCACTGGGCATCGCCCCGGGGCAAGTCGCCTTCGTATACCTTGGTAAACGGCTGCTCCCAGCGCAGGAACTCGCCGGCCATCCTGGGCCAGAAGGTATGGGGAGTTTCAATCGACTCCTGGTACAGGGCTTCGTAGCGTGCCTTGTCGAGATGGGTCTTGCCCTTCAATGCTGGGCTGACGGGATATTGGGCTGGGCTGGTCACGGGCACTCCTGGGGTCAGTCGCATGGCAGGCACAAGGAGTAAAGTTAGCGGTTAGCCCGGACCCAAGTAAAGGCCGGAAGAGGGCGCGGCAGCGACTGGACCCTGGCTTGCCCTTGCCGGATCATTGCCCAGTCAGTACCTCAGGCCGCCTGCACCGGAATGGCATTGGCTGTGCGGGTGATGTGGTTTTGCTCGTCCAGATACACCAGCTTGGGCTTGTGATTGAGCAGTTCCGCTTCCGTGTAGCTGCCATAGGCGCAAATGATCACACGATCGCTCACACTGGCCTTGTGCGCAGCGGCGCCATTGACGGAGATCACGCGGGAGCCAGCCTCGGCGCGGATGGCATAAGTGGTGAAACGCTCACCGTTGGCCAGGTTGTAGATCTGGATCTGCTCGTATTCGCGGATTCCGGCAGCGTCCAGCAGGTTGCTGTCGATGGCGCAGGAGCCCTCGTAGTCCAGCTCCGAGTGCGTCACGCAGGCTCGGTGCAGTTTGGCTTTCAGCATCAGTGTTTGCACGATGTCATATCCCGGGACTCGCCACAGAAGGCAGCAGTCAATGTTGGTTTTGGTTCAACCTGTTACCCGCGGTAACAGGAAAGGGCGCGCATTATCACAAAAAAGCAGAGGCCGGGGCAAATCTGCAAATCAGGGGGTCAGGCCTGCTGATTTTCTGGTGGTAGAGGTTGGCCCTTGGCGAGGTTTTTTCTTGCCGCTGAGCAAATGTTCCTGCGAGGGGTTGACCAGAAAACGGCCCTGCATGGCTTCGCGGCCCAGCAGCATCGGGTAAGTCATCTCTGCACGGTTAGTAAGTGTTAACTTGATGATCCATTCCTGGCCTGCAAGCCGCAGGGTGGTATCGATCACGATACGGTGCTCCAGTTCGGCGGTTGAACTTTTCACTTTTTTGCGTCCCTTCACCCGTGTGGTAATACGCACCCCCAGATCGACATTGTGGATGTCGGGATGGAGGTCAAAGCTCACCCAATTCTTGCCGCCGCGCTTGAATTCTTCCAGATTCTCCACGTGCAGAGAGGAGGTGGTAGCGCCTGTATCTACCCGCATGGGCAGGTTGCGGATGCCAAGATCGGGCAGGTCGGCCGTTTCCACGGCACCGATGATGGTCATTACAGCTTTGGCCTTGCGTGGGGTCTTGCTGGTCATGGTGTGTGGGTTCAGCCCTTGCCCTTGGTCTTGTTTGGCCCCTGCAGGGCATCGGTTTCAATGTATTGGATGATCTTGCCGGCAATGTCGATGCCGGTAGCGGCTTCGATCCCTTCCAGGCCGGGCGAGGAGTTTACTTCAATAACCAAGGGGCCGCGGGAAGAGCGCACGATGTCAACGCCGGCGAGATCCAGGCCCATGACATCTGCAGCTTTCACTGCCAGCCGACGTTCTTCCGGCGTCAGCTTGATCACGTTGGCCTTGCCGCCGCGGTGCAGGTTGGAACGATACTCACCTTTTACGGCAGTGCGCTGCATGGCAGCCACTACCTTGCCGCCCACCACGAAACAGCGGATGTCTGAACCGCCAGCTTCCTTGATGAATTCCTGGACCAGAAAATCCGAGCCAATACCGCGGAAGGCGTTGATCAGTGCCTCGGCGGCTTTTTTGGTTTCTGCCAGCAACACACCGTTGCCGTGGGTACTGGTAATCAATTTGAGTATCAGCGGCGATCCACCTACGGACTCGATTAATTTGTCGGTGGCGCGTGCCGAGTGCGCATAGCTGGTGTTGGGCTGGCCGATGCCCTTGCGTGCCAGCAACTGGTGCGCGCGCAGCTTGTCGCGTGAACGCGTGATGGCGATGGATTCATTGATGGAATAGACATGCTGCACTTCGAACTGGCGCAACACTGCACAGCCATAAGTTGTCACCGACGCGCCGATGCGGGGAATAACTGCATCGAATTCCAGCGCTTCCACATCTTTTTCGGAATGCTGGTAGATTACCGAAGGCTCGTTGGCCGTGATATTCATGTAGCACTTGAGCACGTCAATCACGCGGACTTCGTGACCGCGCTGCTGTGCCGCTTCCACCAGGCGCCGGGTGGAGTAGAGTTTCCTGTTTCGGGAAAGAATGCCGATTCTCATGGAGAGTCCTGAGTGCGAATACGCTGGGATTATAGTCAGGCTTGGGCGCTGCTGCGCTCAGACTTGGATGTTGTCGATCAAGCGGGTATTGCCCGCAAACGCTGCCGCCAGTATGACGAGATCTTCATCAGCCGTGACGGCAGCCTGCAAGGTGGAGCGTTTGCAGATGTGGAAATAATCGGGGCGGAGTCCGGCCTGTTCAAGTGCAGACAGCGCTGAAGTTTCCAGATCCGGAAAATTGCGCTGTCCTTGTCGAAGTTTTTCAGCGGTTGCCTGCAAGGTTGCATAAATGGCCTGTGCCCTGATGCGCTCTTCGGTACTCAGGAAACTGTTGCGTGAACTGAGCGCAAGGCCTGATGCTTCTCTGACAGTTTCCATGCCCAGGAGTTGCACTGGCAGGTGCAGATCGTCCACCATTTTGCTGATGATGCGATACTGCTGGAAATCTTTAAGGCCGAACACGGCAAGGTCAGGCCGGGTCATATTGAACAACTTGCACACCACGGTGCAGACCCCATCGAAATGACCTGGGCGTGAAGCACCGCAATGCAAGTTGGACAGCAATGGCACGGAAATTCTAGTATGTGCCGCCAGCCCTTCGGGGTAGATCTCAGCTACAGCTGGAACATACACCGCATCACAGCCCACGCTTTGCAGGGCTGCAACATCGGTGGCGAAGGTGCGCGGATAGCGGGTGTAGTCCTCGCTGGGGCCGAATTGCAACGGATTCACGAATATAGTGCAGAGCACGTAATCACAGCGCTCGCGCGCAGCACGCACCAGATTCAGGTGTCCTTCGTGCAGGTTGCCCATCGTGGGCACGAGTCCAATACGGTGTCCTGTGCCATGCGCTGCCTGCAGACGCTGGCTGAGGGCAGGCAACGCCTCGAACACCTGAACTTCAGTCATAGCAATGTTCCGGTGCCGGGAAGCTACAGTTCTTGACGGCGTTGACATAGGCCGTAATGGCGCCCGGAATTCCGGTGCTTGATTCCACCAGAAAGTTTTTGACAAATTTCGGCGTGATGGGCGAAATGCCAAGCACGTCATGCAATACCATGATCTGGCCATCGACAACAGGACCGGCACCAATACCGATCACTGGAATATGCAGGCTCTGGGATATACGCAATGCCAGCGCTGCGGGAATGCATTCCACCAGCAACATGCTGGCACCCTGCGACTCCAGTAATTTGGCTTCCTCGATCATGGTGTTGGCAGCATCAGGATTGCGCCCTTGCACACGATGGCCGCCAATGCGATTGATGGACTGGGGGGTAAGGCCCATATGTGCGCACACGGGAATACCGCGCTCGGTCAGCAGGCGTGTGGTTTCCGCGATCCAGGCCCCGCCCTCAAGTTTTACAATATGGGCACCGGCGCGCATAAGGCGCGCTGCATTCTCAAGTGTCTGGGCTTCAGAGGCATACGACATGAAGGGCAGGTCACCCATTAACAACGCGCCTTGGTTGCCACGTTTGACGCACTGCATGTGGTAGACCATGTCGTCCATGGTCACAGGCAGGGTCGAATCATGCCCTTGCAATACCATGCCCAGGGAGTCACCCACCAGAATGACTTCTGCACCGGCCTTGCTCACCAGTCCGGCAAAAAGCGCGTCGTAGGCTGTGATGCAAACGAATTTCTCACCGCGCTTTTTCATTTCCTGCAAAGTATGGAGCGTAATGGAAGAGGCCACGATCAATTACCGTTGGTAAGGGGTGCCGATTATACCCGAGCTGGCTGGCAGGGGCACGGCATGCCGTGCCCTGTGGTTCAGAGCAAGGCAGGGCGCGGGTTGAAGTAGTTGCGGGTGCCCTTGCGCATGGTGCCGATGTGGTTGAGCAGCAGCTGATAATCCACGTCGTTATTGACGAAATCCATGTCTGCACAATTGACGAGCAACAGGGTGCTTTTGTTGTAGTAATGAAAGAAGTCGGTATAGGCACTGATCAGGTTGGCCAGATACTGCTCCTCGATCAGCATTTCTGCAGGGATGCCACGATTCTGGATGCGCTGCATCAACACTTCCACCGGGGCTTGCAGGCAGATGACGAGATCTGGAACCGGGGCATCAATAGTCAAGTGCGTGTAGACATCTTCGTAGAGCTTGAACTCATCCGGATCAAGATTCTGCTTGGCAAACAGCTTGTCTTTTTCCATAAGGAAATCAGCGACACGCACCGGTTCGAACATATCGTTCTGGCGCAGCTCCTGCATCTGGCGCGAGCGCTGGAACAGGAAGAACAGCTGGGTGGCCAAGGCCAATTGGCGCGGGTTGTGATAGAAGCGCTCCAGAAAGGGATTTTCTTCGCTCTTCTCCAGCAGTATTTCATAGTTGAAACTTTCAGCCAGGCGTTTGGCGAGCGAAGTTTTGCCCACACCAATGGGCCCTTCTACAGCAATGTAGCGCGGAACATGCTTGATTGTGTTCTGGTCGGACACGTTGCTAGTCATTCCGTGCTTCAGTCATTCCGTGCTTCAGTTTGGGTAATTCAGACGCCGTTTGGCGCGCCTTCCGCAGGCGGCTTGCGTCTTGATTTTACTCTGCGTCTGCGCGATTTTGGAACCCGCGTGCCTTCCTCTACTGTGGACTGCAATTCCACCTGGCGTTCGGGGTTGGCCTGCTGGAATTCCGTCCACCATGTGCCCAGGCCATCCAGGTTTTCACCGGTGGCTTCACGCAGGATCAGGAAGTCGTAGGCGGCGCGGAAGCGTTTGTGTGCCAGCAACAATTCAGCGCGTTTTCCTTTGCGATTGTTCAGTCGCATCTGCAGATCCCAGATTTCGCGCATAGGCATGCTGAAACGTTTGGGGATGGAAATGCGCTGCAATTGCGCCATCAACGACTCATTGCCGGCATCGTGCACGGCTTGGAGACCGGGAACTCCCTTCGCGAGCAGGGCATTGGTACGTTGCTCCACGTCTGGCCACAGGATAACCGCGAGCAAGAATGCAGGAGTCACGCTCTTGTCTTCGTTGATGCGAGCATCAGTGCTGGCAAATGCCTTGCGCAGTAGTTGGTCGTAGCGACCACTCTTGTCCTGGTTCAAGGCACGCCCGGTTTCGGGAAACAGGATGTCGAAGACGCCATACTCACGCAGCAATTCGTAGGTACGTTCGCCGTGGCCGGAGAAGAAAAGTTTCATGAATTCGTCAAACAAGCGGGCTGCAGGGATGGAATCCAGCAATTGTGCGCAAGGTTTCAGCGGATCTTCGGTTTCCTTGGCGAGTTTGAAATTGAGTTTGGCGGCAAGACGTATCGCCCTCAGTATTCTTACCGGATCTTCGCGATAACGCTGTTCAGGATCGCCGATCATGCGCAGGCAACGCAGATCAATGTCGGCCATGCCATCGACAAAATCGTGAACTTCAAAATTCTTTACGGTGTAATAAAGCGCATTGACGGTGAAGTCGCGCCGCAATACATCTTCCTCAATCGAGCCGAAGACGTTGTCGCGCAAGATCATGCCGTTGCTGGAGTGCACGGAGTCCAGTTTGCTTTCATGACGCGAAAGCCCGCCCTCGACGATTTCGACGGAGTCGGAGGTCAGCGCCCGGAAGGTGGAGACCTCGATGATTTCACGTCCGAAATGTACATGCACTATGCGAAAGCGGCGACCGATGAGACGGGAATTGCGAAACAGATCCCTGATTTCTTCAGGGGTGGCATCGGTGGCGATATCGAAATCCTTGGGCTGTAAGCCGAGGAGCAGATCGCGCACACCACCGCCGACGATGTAGGCATGAAACCCGGCGTCATTGAGCTTGTAGAGCACTTTCAGGCTGTTAGGGCTTATCTGTTGTCTGGATATCCCGTGTTCGGCCCTGCCGATGATCCGAAGTGCAGGGTAGCCTGAGCCCCCGCCTGTTGATCCTGAGTCTGTAATGGTGAATACCTGAAAGGACTAATAGAGTAATTGGTCCATTCTACACCGCAGACCAGTGGTCAGGTAGGTAGCCGACTGCTTGAACCCGGAAAACTGCTTGAGCCAGGAACCGGCAAGAAGAGTCCGGATGGATTATCCAGTACCCGGAAAATATAAAACCCGGTGAGGTCACCCTCACCGGGTTTAGAAGCATCAAGTCGTTTTTGTTGTTATTCAGGTTGACAGACGTCCATGCCTTCACTTTTTTATCTCGGCGGTCAAAGACCAACACGCAAGGAGACTCCCTTGACTGCTGAATGACGCTGCCCAACAGAGCTGTTGCTGATGTTTCAGTCTTGTTCAGTCTGCTGACCACTATTTATTTTTGGTAAAAGTGGCCCGATGGAGCAGTATCAATGGTGCACTTGCTTGTTATTGTTGTTGCCGTTTTGGCTGCAAGCCACTGCAACGTGTAAAGCAGCATTCGTGCCAAGTCAGGAGTTCTGCATAAATTACAATTAAATCAAAGAGATGGGTATAAAATAAAAAATGAGCAGATTCTGAAAACAGAGGTTTCTGTTACGTAAGGTTAAGGGGTGTAACCGGCGGCAGTAACACGGTAACGAAAGGGGGGGTTACAAGCCGGATTTTTTGCGGCGTGGAATGTCGAAACGCTGACGGCGTTCCCATAGGCATTTGCGGCTGATGCCCAGTTTTTTGGCCAGTTCGGTTTCGTTCATCTGCTCCTGATGCTCCAGCACGAAACGCTGGAAATATTCCTGCAGAGAAAGGTCTTCCTGGGGGTCATCGTTCATTGCTACCGTTTCTTCCTTCTTGACCTGATCAAACAGGTAGCTGCCTTTGCCGTCTATCTTCACGAGCTCGACATCCAGCCCCAACAGGCTTATCGCGATCTCGTTGTCCTCGGACAGAATCACGGCGCGTTCGATGGCGTTTTCCAGCTCGCGCACGTTGCCGGGCCAGGGATAAGTCGTTATGGCCTGGATGGCATCGGCACTGAACACCATTTGGTCCACCCCAAGGCGCTCGCAGGTACGGACCAGAATGCGGTCTGCCAATTCCAGGATGTCATTGCCGCGTTCGCGCAGTGGCGGTATTTGCAGGGGCATCACATTGATGCGGTAGAAGAGGTCTTCGCGAAAACGGCCTTCTCGGACAAATTGTTTCAGGTCGCGATGCGTGGCGGCTACCAGGCGCACATCCACTTTCTGTGATTGCACTGAGCCGACCTTGCGAATCTCATGTTCCTGCAATACTCGCAGGAGCCGGGCCTGGGCTTCGAGTGGGAGTTCTCCGATTTCGTCCAGGAATAGCGTGCCATTGTTGGCCGCTTCCACGAGACCTGTGCGCGTGCTGGTGGCTCCGGTAAATGCGCCTTTTTCATGGCCGAACAATTCCGATTCAATGAGATTCTCTGGAATAGCGGCACAGTTTACTGAAATCAGGTTGGACTCACGGCGTGAGCTGGCTTCGTGCAGAGCCCGGGCCACAAGCTCTTTGCCGGTTCCTGATTCACCCTGGATCAGTACAGAAGAATTGGTCTGGGCCACTTTGCGGATGCGGCGGAACAGTTCCAGCATCTGGGGGCAGCCGCCAACCATGCCGGTGACAGGCTCTTCGCTGGGCCGGGGTTTGCGACGGCTGAGATTGCGGGTCTTTGAATCGTCACTGAGTACGCGTGACAGGGAGTTGAGAATTTCATCGTGCTCGAAGGGTTTGGAAATGTAATCCACCGCGCCAATCTTCATGGAGTCGATCGCGCTACGCAGGCTTGCGTAGCTGGTCATGATCAGCACCGGAGTGTGGGTACGCTTGATCAGGTCGGTACCTGGCACGCCAGGCAAGCGCAGGTCACTGATGATGGCATCCATAGCATCCAGATCATGCTTTTCGATGGCTTCCTGGACCGAGGTGGCCTCGTGAACCTTGTAGCCGTTCCGTTCCAGCAGCCGCCTGAGGGCGGTGCGGATGATGTCCTCATCTTCGACTATGAGAATCTGACTCATGGCGTTACTCGTGACTTCTGTTCGGGCAGTTGTTGGATCTGTTTGTTAGAGCTGTTGGAACCCTGCAGAGTGCTACTCATTTTGCCGCTGCTGTAACAATCCGGAGTTAGTCGGGAAGCTGCGGATAGTCCACCTGCAACTATGTTATCGCTGCATTAAGTCTCGGCTTAACTTATTGATAATATTTATTATTTTTTGGGGATTCGGCCCTGAATCCAGGCCCGGAACTAGCCGGGGGCCGGATCATAGCAAGGAAACGTAACAATTACTCGTGTTCCTTTTTCACCCACAGTAGCACCTCGGCTCACAATCTGGATAGAACCTCCCAGGTCTGAAATGATCCGGTAAACCAGTGGCAACCCAAGCCCGGTGCCTTTGCCAGGATCCTTGGTGGTGAAAAAAGGCTCGAAGATCCGGTCCTGGATACCGGGTGGGATCCCGCAGCCCAGGTCTGTGACCATAAGGCTCGCCTGCTTATCGCTGACGGAATTGGTGACCACAACGGAAGATCCGGTCTCACTGGCATCACGGGCGTTGGAAAGCAGGTTCAGGAGAACCTGGAGCATGCGCTGGCGATCACTGTGGATCTGGATGTTCTCGTCGCAAGCGTTTTCGAGACTTACCTTGCGAACGTCCCCTTGCAGTGACATCAGCTGGATAGCTTCTTTCGTGAGTGCATGCAAGGAAATGGCTTCATGACGTGAGGGTTGGTCTGCCTGCATCCCGCTGTGCGAGAAGGTCACCAGCGAATGCATGATGCTGGAGATGCGGCGTGTCTGCTGAATGATTTGCTCAGCGATCTGCTTCATCTCCGGGTCGGCAGTTTCATCCCGCATGTTTTGTGCCAGGCAGGCAATGCCTGTGACCGGATTGCCTATCTCATGCGCCACGCCCGCAGCTAGTTGCCCTATGGAGCTCAATCGTTCGGCATGTGCCAATTCGGCCTCCAACATGCTGGTTTCAGTCTGATCTTCGATGATGACGATCTGGCCAGACTTTTCCTGCCTGTTGGCTGTATTTGGACGGTTCTTGCCATTTTCATTCCCGGCAGAAGGGTGGGACAAGGCGGCTTTATGCAGGCTCAGGCTGTACTGTTTGCCATTCGTTTCCAGTTTCGTGCGGGATACATGCGTGCAGCTGCTGTCCTTGATGAAATCCGTAATCAGAGCGCGCCAAGGCTGGGGTAAGGTACTTGCCGGCATCCCGGTAATTTTATCTGCCGCTACGCCTGTTAGCGTGGTCATTGCGTGGTTCCACATGCTGACGAGATCCTGTGAGTCCACCGCGCAGATTCCAAGTGGCAGGTTTTGCAATACCTGGCGGTGGTGGCGCCTGAGCAAGTCCAGATCCAGCGCAATCCCGCTCAAGTTGATCGGCCAGCTCTCCAGATGCTGCTCCATGAAGCTTAGATCGGAACTGGATGACTCTGTGGTGGCGTTGCTGAAGGGCAGGTAACTTTCCATGAGTTGATGCGCAATGGTGGGGCCCAGCAGGGCTGAGAGATTGGCTTCAGTCTGAACCCTGAGTTGTTGCAGGTAATAAGGGCGGGTTTCACGCTCATCCAGGCCAAGGTCTCCCAGTGCCTGTAT
>Ga0209134_10000167_pt1 | contig 17127 bp, 9 predicted proteins | sample LauGreSp1BDMLBSN_2_FD_187566 | JGI IMG/M metagenome (GOLD analysis project Ga0209134, IMG submission 187566) | Freshwater lake microbial communities from Lake Michigan, USA - Sp13.BD.MLB.SN (SPAdes) (version 2) | ecosystem: Environmental > Aquatic > Freshwater > Lake | place: Lake Michigan, USA... | reverse complement strand
ACAACACCAGTTCCATCACCATTTGGATTTGCAGTAGTTTTACCTACAACATCGGCAACAACTGTAAGCTCAGACGGACTTGTTAAAGCACCAAATTCATAAGTATCTTGTTCACAACTGGTAAAACCAATTGCAATTAATACTAGCATAAAATATTTTATATTTTTCATTTTATATCCTTTTTAAAATTAAACTCTAACAAGTTTGAAAGACCAAAACACTCCATTTCCTGCTTCAATAACCAATTCCATTGTATTATTCCCGTTTGATAAAACTACGTCATACACAATTGAACTAGGAACTGCAACATTTGGCAATTCACCGCTGTTATTAGCCTTTGGTAATCCTAAATAAGCTCCTGAACCATTGATTGTAACTTTATTAGTTGAAGAGTTGTAAGTATAAGTTGCTGATGCTCCATTATGAGGTGCAACAGGAGCTCCACAGGCATTAGCAGTGCCTTGCCAAGCTTCTAACCAAGTACTACTTCCTAACACATTACTAAATGATCCATTAGTAGCAAAAACATAGGTATCGTCAAACAAACAAGCTCTTGTTGTTACATCTTGTACTGAATTTGACCACCAATTTCCTGCACCATAACTATCTCCCACTTTCAAAGCTCCCGCTTCTGGCGCTAATTTCCATGTTCCTTGTATTCCTGAAGCTGGGGTTGGGTTTTTATAAAAATACAAATTGTCAATAAATACAGTACCTCCAGATGAAGCAAATAACATTTGGGTGATCGCCGATTTGTTAGTTGTAAAATCTGATAAAGGAATATTTACACTTACCCAACTCATTCTAGTAACGGTTGACAAATCAAATTGAGACTCTTTAGATGGACCATCAGGCTGACTAGTATTTACAATTTTAAAACCTAAAGTAGTTGCATCTGGTGTCCAATAATCAAAATGAACATAGGTCATATTCGATAAATTAGTTGGATTACCATAATCAGTTACAATTCCAGTGTAATTAAGGGCGCTATATTTCAAAGTATTATTTGAATCAATTGTTACATTGGTCAATACTGTTGATTGTCCCCAACCTGGATTCCATTCAGAAACTCCAATATTAGTATAAGCATCACTAAAAATTGACACTACATCACCAGCAATTCTACTAGGAGGTGTTGGTGCTGCGGTTGTTGGAGCCATAATAGCTGTTACAACGAAATCCTGCTCGTATGTGGTAGGTCTAATAGCACCACTTTTTGAAACAATTTTAATTTTATATGTTCCTGCATTAGCATATACATGAGAAGTAGATTCTCCGTTATTCACTTGAACTGGAACTTCATTAGCAACATCCCCAAAATACACTTCATAAAACAAAGCAAAATCTGCTGTAGCACGAACTGTTACTTTTTTAGAAATAGCTCTGTCATTCTCAATAGTTACCACTAAATTTTCAGGAGATCTAAAAGACACATTGATTTGTTGTGTACTTTCTGTCTTTTTTCCTGTAATCCCAAAGGCAACAATTTTAACAGTATAAACTCCTTCTCTATAGATATGAACTGCAGAACTACCTGCATTCACAACAGCAGGTTGTGCTGTTCCGTCACCAAAATACACTTCAAATTTAGTAGCGCCTTCTCCACGAGGAGTTAATGTTACTTTACCAGAGTTATTTTGAGTAATTGTCGCTAAAGCAGACACTGCTGCTGGATCGGATGCACTATTCAAGAAACTGGTGTCATCATCAATTCCTTCCGGAACACTACAACTTATAGTTACAGCTAACATCAATAGAAAGCTGAATAGAATTTTTATATTTTTCATAGTTATCTAAATTTATTAATTATATCCAGGATTCTGAACCAATTTAGTGTTTTGCAATTCTTTATATGGAATAGGGAAAACTTCGTTTTTACCTGCTTTAAATCCTCTTGAAGCTAATTTGGCAGCAGCATCTCCCCAACGAACTAAGTCAAAGAAACGGTGTCCCTCACCAGCCAATTCCGCTCTTCTTTCTGCTTTAATTGCAGCCAAAGAAACTGGAGTGCTAGCAAGTCCAACTCTTGCTCTAACAGCGTCTAATAAGGCTTGCGCTCTAGCACCTGTTCCACCTAAAGCTTCAGCTTCCATCAAATAAGAGTCAGCCAAACGAATTACATAAGAATTTTGTCTGTAATTCAACACTGGCTCTCCTGTACCTGTTGTAACATCTGAACGTCTTGGAATGAATTTATTCAAGAAATAACCTGTATCCTGATAACCTCCAATATAAGAAGCTTTTCCTCTTGCTTGCAAGTCTTTCATATCTAAAACTGTAGAAGCAAAACGAGGATTCGTTTTGATAAAATCATAAAAATCTTGTGTAAATACGTTGAAGCTCCATCCTGAAGGTAAATCTGGTGCATCAGAAGCAATTTTAGAATAGGTTCTTGGCCCACACATTACATTAGTAGAGTTTCCTTCATCTACTCCATTACCCCAATTTTCCCAACCAATACTAGAAGCATTGGTATGAGCAACTTCAAGAATAGATTCGGTATTGAATTTATTATTTACTGTCCATAAATCTCCAAAATTAGTTAGTAATCTATATCCATACTGACTAGTTCCACCTGGAGTTCCATTCACAGCAGCTAATTCAGCAGCAGCTTGTGTATTTTTATTTTGATACAAATACACTTTTCCTAATAAAGCACGTGCAGCACCTTTAGTAAAACGAGCTGATTCAGAAGCCGAAACAGTTGATGGTAAATTAGTAATAGCTTCTGTCAAATCTTTTTCAATTTGAGCATAAACTGCAGTTGGAGCAGATTGAACTACAGTATAAAACTCTGTGTTGGTCATTGGAACAGTAATTAACGGAATGTTTTTGAACATTCTAACTAAGTTAAAGTAATAATTCGCACGTAAAGCTTTTGTTTCTGCAGTGTAACGATCAATCAAAGCGGCATCCATTGGCACAGAAGGCAACTTAGTTAACAAATAATTTGCTCTAAAGATTCCTTGATAATGATCATTCCATAAACTAGAAGGCATTATATTGGCAGTAATGGAATAATTAGAAAAACCTTGTATTCCAGCTCCATCCGAAGCACCACCACCACCTGCATAATGATCATCAGAGCCGGCATTCATCATCGTTATCATATTCTCAAAACCACCTGAGTTTTTTCTCATTACATCATAAACGGCTACTAATCCCGCAAATGCTTGTTCTTGATTTTGATAGTAATTACTCTCCAGATTGGTACCTTTAGGTTCTACTTCTAGATACTCTTTAGAACATGAACCTAATGTTATAACTGTTGCAGTTACAAAAGATAATAATTTAATATTTATTGTTTTCATAATTTAATTTAGTATTAAAATTGAACATTTGCACCAAACATGAATGTACGAGCTTGAGGATAATAACCTCTATCAACACCCATAATGTTCCCTCCAATTTCTGGATCAAAACCTGTATATTTAGTCAACGTAAGTAGGTTTTCGCCAGTTACATAAAAGCGAACTTTTTGAGCTCCTACTTTGTTAACAAAACTTGATGGAAGCGTATATCCTAATTGAACTACTTTAAGACGGATATAATCTCCTTTTTCTAAATAAAAATCAGAAGAATTTCCAAAGTTTCCATTAGTATCATTGTTTGTTAATCTTGGATACGTTGTAGAAGTTCCTGGACCTGTCCATCTAGATAATGCTTCTGTTTGATAATTAGCATTTAAAATGTCCAAACGTCTGATCCCTTGGAAAATATGATTTCCAGTTGCTCCTTGAGCAAAAGCCATCAAATCAAATCCTTTGTATTCAAGGTTTAATGTTAATCCGAAAGTAAATTTAGGAAGCGGACTTCCAAGAAATTGCTTATCATCATTTGTAATTGCACCATCACCATTTGTATCTGTCCAACGGAAATCTCCTGGACGTGCATTAGGTTGAATTAAACCACCTGCAGAATTAGTATAGGCATTAACTTCATCTTGTGTTTGGAAGATTCCAGCAGTTTTAAAACCATAAAAAGAATTGTATGATTGGCCAACTTGAGTTCTTGTAATTTCTCCCATTGATTGAAATCCTGCCACACCATTAGTAATAAATTCTTTCCCTTGCCCTAAGAATGTAACTTCATTTTTAAGATAAGATACGTTACCATTCGCAGAGAAATTGAATTCTCCCATTTTTTTACGGTAACCTAATTCTACTTCGATACCTTTATTTTCCATATCGGCAACATTTCCTAAAGGACTTCCTGTTGCTCCTACATAACCTGGTAAATCAACATATTGAAGAATTCCAATTGTTTTTTTATTGTAATATTCAACGGTTAAGTTCAAATCATTAAACAACTTTGCATCAAAACCAACATTAAATTGAGAAGTCTCTTCCCATTTTAAATCTGGATTTGCCGGTGCGCTTGGACTGTTCCCAGAAGAAATTGTTGAACCAGCGCTACCAAAAGTATAGTTACGACCTCCATCAATTAATGCCAAGAAACCATTAGCTGCAATGGCATCATTTCCAACTACTCCGTAACCTCCTCTTATTTTAAGTGAATTAACTATTTTATTTTCTTTCCAAAAACCTTCTTTAGAAACCACCCATCCAGTTGAGAAAGATGGGAAAATTCCAAATTTGTTATTTGGACCGAAATTAGAAGAACCATCTCTACGAATGATACCCGTAAACAAATATTTTTCATTGAATGAATAGTTCAAACGAGAAAACAATGAAGTTACTCGGTGTTCTTGAGAAGTATACGATGCACCTACACGTTGTGCTGTAGGTAATGGGAAATTAAATGATGCTTCTCTGTAATCATTAACTGGTAAATTAGTATGAGCTACATAAGAACCTCTTGTATTGTTATCAATGTAAACCCCTTGTCCAACTAATACAGTAAAATCATGTGAACCAATATTTTTAGTATACGATGCTGTGTTCTCTATATTCCAAGCAAATGTTTGATTAGTGGCACGAGTCAAACTATTCTGTGATGATAATACAGTAGGACTCAAATAAAATTTAGGTGTAAATGCCTCATCTCCCCAATAGGCAATTTTACCTCCCATAGAAGATCTAATTTTAAGATTTTCGATTGGTTTGATTTCAGCAAAAACATTTCCAATAAAATCGTCAGACCAATTGTAGTTTCCTAAACGAGTATTTACATAGGCAACTGGATTTGACATTTCTTGCCCTACTATAGAAGATATACCGTAAGGATTACCATTAGCATCTCTAAAAACAGGATTACTAGTATAAATTGAAGAATTAGAAATTATAGGATCTGTAATTACAACTGGAGTAATTGGATCTAAATTCAAAGCTGAACTTAATGGCCCTCCAAATTCACTATTAGTATTTCCTAAGCCAACTCCTTTTTGATGCGTATAACCCAATGTTTGACCAATTTGGATTTTTTTGCTCAAATTATGAGTAGAGTTCAAACGAATACTTTTCTTATTGAAATTAGAAATTGGTTTAGATACAATTCCTTGTTGATCTTGAACGCTAAATGAAGCAAAGAAAGTAGAAATGTCATTTCCACCACTAAAACTTACTTCATGATTGGAACGTTGAGCATCATTACTAAAAATCTGTTTTTGCCAGTCTGTTCCTTTACCTAAAGCAGTTAAATCAGAATAAAGAATAGGACCACCACCTGCAACAGATTTCTCATTCATCAAAGCTCCATATTGAGTTGCATTCAATAATTTTAATGTTTTTTCTGGAGCAGATACACCAGTAAAACCAGTATAATTAACACTAATCTTTCCTGATTTTCCTTTCTTTGTAGTTACTAAAATAACTCCTGAAGCTGCACGAGCACCATAAATGGCTAAAGAAGCTGCATCTTTTAGTACCTCGATTGATTCAATATCGGATTGATTAACAAAACCAATACCGCCCGAATCAACAATAACTCCATCAACAACCCACAAAGGATTGTTTCCTCCATACGTATCAAAAGTGGTTAAACCTCTTACACGTACTGTTGATGCAGCACCTGGTTGACCAGATTGTGCAGCAATAGTAACTCCAGAAACTCTACCTTGAAGTGTTTGTTCTATTCTACCATTAGGAACTTTCTCTAAATCTTTAGCTTTAACACTAGAAATTGCACCAGTCACAACACTCTTCTTTTGAGTACCATATCCTACTACAACTACTTCATTTAAATCTTGAGATTGGGATTTTAACCTAAAAGTCAAGGAATTTTTACCATTAACAGATTGTTGAATAGTAGTGTACCCAATAAAGCTTACAACTAAAATCCCTTTGCTAGGCGACTTAATTTCAAATGCACCGTCAAAATCGGTTGTTGTAGCCTTATTTGTTCCTTTTAATAAAACGGTAGCCCCTGGAATAGACAAACCACTTTCGTCATACACTTTTCCCTTTACGACAAGATCCTGAGCTTGCCCATAAATAGTGAAAAACAAAGACAAAAAACAAAAAATAAATAATTTCGTTAATTTCATTTTTCTTAAATTTTGGTTGATTAATTAGTAATTTGGCACAATATTATTGTTTTAATTTCAAATAGAAGAAAAAAAAATCTATACAAAAACACATCAATAGATAATATTTAGAAATACAAAAACACATCAAAATATTTATAATAAATTGATTAATAATAATTTATAAAAAAAATAAATATATTTACAGAAAAATAAAAAATAAAAACAACTTACAAATTGTAATTTAAATTAAATTAGCAAAAATTGAACTTTTCATATACTTCGTTTTACAAAATTTATCTATGAAAAACCTAAAAAACTACTCTTTACTTATACTATTTTTATTACTTAACTCTGTATTTTTTGGTCAGGTAAAAAGTATCGGGATTCCCGAGATTAGAAACTACAAAAGGACGGATTACAAAGGAGGTACACAAAACTGGAACATAGACCAAGATTCTAACAACAATTTATATTTTGCCAATAATGATGGAATGTTCATGTTTGACGGAACCGTTTGGTCCAAATATGAACTTCCGAATAAATCTGTAGTAAGATCTATAAAAACCCATTCATCTGGAAAAGTATTTGTGGGAGGTTATAATGAATTTGGTTATTTCAAACCTAACAGCAATGGGAAGTTAGTCTATTTTTCATTATCTAGATTTCTAAAAGAGAAGAATAATAGTACGATTGATATTGTCTGGAAAATACATCAACTCAAAGACGAAATAGTTTTTCAATCATTTAACGCAGCCTATATTTATAAAAACAATCGGATACAAATCCTAAAAGCACCTACTCGATTTCAATTCTCGTTTTTGGTTAAGAATACTTTGTATTTTCAAGATATTAATAAAGGAATTTTAAAATATAGAGATGGAAATTTAATTGCAATTCCAAACTCAACACAACTCAATAATACAGAAGTATGGGGAATGTTTCCAATAGACAATAAAATAATTATAACCACACTAGATAAAGGACTCTTTATTTATCAAAACAACAAAATAACCCCTTGGGAAACTGACGCAAATTGGTTCATCAAAAAAAATAGCGGACTTGGTGGGGCATCTATGAAAAATAATTATATCGTATTGAATTCAGTTGTAGATGGGGTTATAATTTGCGATCGTAATGGAAAAATAATACAACATATCAATCGAAAAAAAGGCTTACAAAACAACACCTCTTTAACCTCATTCATAGATAAAAATGACAACCTTTGGCTGGGCTTAGATAATGGTATATCATTTATTAATGAAAATTCACCTTTTACTTTTTTTGGATCGAGTTACAATTTAAGTACTGTTTATGCTACAATTGTTCATAAAGGCATTTTGTATGTAGCAACTAACCAAGGTGTGTTTTACCATAGATGGAGTAATCCGTTTAAAGAAGAGGATTTTCAATTGATTAGCGGAACGGAAGGTCAAGCTTGGAATTTGCAACTTATTAATGGCACACTGTTATGCGCCCACAATAGAGGAGCATTTATTTTAAGTGGAAACGCAATAGTAAAAACTCTAGACAATACTGGATACTGGAGTTTTAAAAGTGTACAGGGAAAACCTGACAAAATAATAGCATCCAATTATAATGGATTTTCCCTATTAGAATTTACAAATGGAAATTGGGTTTTGAAAAATCAGATAGAAGGGTTTTCAAAATCAGTAGGTGAATTTGAAGTTTCCAATACTTGTGTTTGGGTAAAAAAAGATGATGTTTTATATCAATTAAAATTTGATGCTAATTATTCGAGATTTTTAGCTGTAATTAAACACAAAAAACTATCCAAAATAGATAAAGGTATTACAAGTGTTCAACGTATTAAGAACGCTATTGTATTTCAACACAATAATCATTTTTATACCTACTCAGAAAAGAAAAATACATTTGAACCAAATGCGCTTCTGACAAAAATTTTTCATAAAATTCCTAAAACCAATACAATTGTTGAAGATAAAGCCGGAAATATTTGGTATGTAATTAAAGAAACTTTAGGGGTTTTAAAAAAGAACAATAATGGGACATACACGAATACGAGTAACCCTTTTTTAAATTTTACACAGTATTTGGTATACAACAACTTGTCTATAAATACACTTGATTCTCATAATATATTCATTGGACTAACTGACGGACTTGTTCATTATGATTCCGATCAGTTAAACAACATTAATACCAAACCAAAGGTGTTTATTCAAAATTTTACGACTCAAGAAGCCACAATTTACAACAGTTCAGAATCATCCCTTGAGAATAAAATTACAATACCCTACGAATCAAATTTTGTGAAATTTAGATTTTCATCACCTACATTTGAAAATGTAGAAAATATAAAATATTCCTATAAATTAAATGGATTTGACGAGGAATGGAGTAACTGGTCGTCGGCAACAATTAAAGAATATACTAACCTGAGAGAAGGGAAGTATACTATGAATGTTAAAGTGAAAAATAGTTTTGGAATTATTTCAGATACGGCTTCAATACCATTTACGATTTCCCCACCTTGGTACAGACATTTTATTGCTTATCTATTTTACCTTATTTTTATTGGAGCAACCATTCGTGTAATACGCGATAGAATTAAAATAAAGATTCGAAGAAATAAATATTATGAAACGATAGAGCAACGTCGATTATACTTAGAAAAAGAAGCCCGAATTCGTCAAGAACAATTTAATTTGGAAAAAGAAATTGAAAAATTAAAAAATGACAAACTACAGCTCAATTTATTATCAAAAGATAAAGAATTGGTTACTAACTCACTTCAGGTTGTGAAAAAAAACAAAATTCTGAATGGTATTATTCAACGATTGAAAGATATCGACACTTCTACTTTTGATGAAAACAATAAGTTTCAATTTGAAAAATTACGTAAAAGCATCCTTAAAGAAGTAAATTCAGATAAAAGCTGGAAGGATTTAGAAAAACATATAAAAAATGTACACTTTGAATTTTTAAAACGATTAAAAGAAAAACACCCAACAATTACTCCAAGAGAATTGGATTTGTCAACCTATTTATTAATGAATATGTCAACAAAAGAAATCTCTGAAATTATGAATATTTCAGGAGGTGGTGTAGAACTTGCTCGTTATCGTTTGAGAAAAAAATTGGACCTTGAAAAAAAGGAAAGTTTAACAGGGTATCTAATGCGAATTTAAATACACAAGTACTTCTATTTTAAAATAGATCTAAAGTTCGCTCTAAAGCCATTCCTCTAGATCCTTTAATCAATAAGGTACTCTGATTGATTTTTTGTTCATTTATACAAGCTGCTAAATCTTCGTAAGTTGCATGGAAATGAAAATTTTCAGCATTAAAGCGATTAGCAAAAAAATCAGTCCCAACAAAATGACAAACAATTTCGTTTTGATTTGACAAAGAATCCACTATGTTTTTGTGTTCTTCAAAACTTTCTTCGCCTAATTCAAACATATCGCCTAATATTGCTATTTTGTTAGAATTATCTAGCTGTTTGAAATTTTCAATTGCTACAGCCATACTACTCGGGTTAGCATTGTAAGCATCTAAAATGATTTGATTTGTCCCTTTAGTTATCAATTGCGATCGATTATTCTCTGGGACATACCCTTCTAAAGCTGATTTTATTTGCTCGTACGGAATTTTGAAATAATACCCTATAGTAATGGCGGCATTAAGATTATTAGCATTGTATAAGCCAATTAAATGTGATTTAATTTTCAAATCCTGTAGTGTTATCGTCACAAATGGATTAGCAGTGACTTCTGATATAGTCACATTGGCTTCCAATTTATTAACTCCAAAGGTATAGTGATTAATAGCTCTCGTTTTTTCTACCTGAATAGCATCATCTAAGTTCACAAAGGCTAGTTTACTATTGTCAGATAAAAAATGATACATTTCACTTTTCCCTTGAATTACTCCCTCAACACCTCCAAATCCTTCTAGGTGTGCTTTACCAAAATTAGTAATATAACCAAAATCGGGCTGAGCTAAATCACACAAAAACTCGATTTCTTTTTTATGATTAGCCCCCATTTCTACTATCCCAATTTCTGTTTCAGTAGTAAACGAAAGTAATGTCAAAGGAACTCCAATATGATTGTTTAGATTTCCAATAGTAGCCTTAGTTCTGTACTTTGAAGAAAGTACAGCATATATCAACTCTTTAGTGGTGGTCTTACCGTTACTTCCGGTTAACGCAATAATTGGCAGTTTCAAATAATTCCTATGAAACTTGGCTAACTCTTGTAGCGCTTGAAGACTATCCTCAACCAATATAGTTCTATGATCGATATAAAAATCCGAATTGTCAATTATAACATAGGCCGCCCCTTTTTCAAGTGCCTCTTTAGCAAATGTATTGGCATCAAAATTCTCTCCTTTTATAGCCACAAATAACGAATTGGCTTGAATTTTTCGGGTATCAATTGAAACCGATGTACATTTTAAAAATAACTCATGAATTTTTGCGATATCCATAACTTGAAAATTTTATAAACAAAAAGCCCTAAAAAGGGCTTTTAATTGGAATGGTATAAAAACTAATTTCTAGGTCTTTTCTTATTTTGTGATTTGGAACCCACTTTTGACATAGCACATCTAAAACCAATGTAATCTGTTGCCATATCTTCAGGAAAATATCTTCTTTGCGCTGGATCCAACCAATAGGCTCTATCTCTCCATGATCCGCCTTTGTAAACTCTCGCTTTGTCATCAATTAATGTAGTTCTTTTGTTTGACACGTCATAACCAGAAGGCATTCCTAAACTATCCCTTTTTAAAGTATGCTTAGGAGAATTGTACATGTTTTTTTGAACTTTAGTAGATTCTGAAGATCCAAACTTATATTCTTTACTTGATTGTTGATCACCATCTCTATAATTCAAGTTGTCACTTTTATCAAAATTTTGCCTTAAATAAGTCTCATTTTTATCAACTGGAACTTGAGCTATTTGGCCTGGAAAAGTTCTAGCTATGACTTTACCATTACTTAAAGTATCATACTTCATGGTTTCTTTAGTAACAATTTCAGCCTTACCGTCTTTACCAATTTTATTTTTAGTGTATTGATTTCCTCTAAAATAATTAAAATCATTGAATTCGTTGTCAATAATAGGTCTGTACACATCGGCAACCCATTCTGCTACGTTTCCTGCCATATCATATAAACCAAAATCATTAGCTGGATATTTTTTGACTTCGTTAGTTATATCAGCACCATCATCTGACCATCCAGCAATACCTCCGTAATCTCCATTACCCTGTTTAAAATTAGCCAACTGGTCTCCAACAGTTTTGCGTTTTCCTGAACGGGTATTTTGTCCAGACCAAGGATATTTCTTTTGACCTTTATATACGTTATACTCTCGTTGTCCTATATCTGCAGCTGCTGCATACTCCCACTCCGATTCTGTAGGCAATCTATATTCTGGCAATAATAAACCTGAAGAACGTTGCACATAAATATTTTTAGGCTGGATTACTTTTCCATCTTTACCTGTTTTAGTTCCTTTTGCTGCAGAACCTTTTCTTCCTTTCAATACGATTTTTTCATCACCTCCATATGTAGAAGAAGGAGAATTAAAATAGGTCTCAGTATTAAATGAATTTTCTGCAGATACATCTTGCGTTTTTGCATCTTTTTTCAAGAAACCGTTTTTTTCTAGGAGTGCTTCATTAACACGATCTGTTCGCCATTTACTAAATTCATTGGCTTGTATCCAATTTACTCCAACTACAGGATAACTTGCATAAGCAGGATGTCTTAAATAATTATTAGTCATGTTTTCACTATATCCTAATCGATTTCTCCATACCAAAGTATCAGGCAAAGCACCTTCATATATTTGCTTATAATTTTCTTCTGTTGGTGGAAAAACATTTTTCAACCAATTTAAATATTCTAAATACATAAAATTAGTAACCTCTGTTTCATCCATATAAAAGGACTGAACATGTTGTTGTGTAGAAGAATTATTCCAATCGTGCATTACATCATCTTGTACTTTACCCATTGTGTAGGTACCTCCCTCAACAAAAACAAGACCAGGACCTGCTTCTTGATCTCCTGTTTTTTGGAATCCGCCTTTCTTTTTATTTACATTCCAGCCTGTTGCTTGCGAAGCCCCTTTACCAGAACTAGATGATTTTTTACTACAACTCGAAACACTAAAAATTACTACTAAGGTAAGTGCTAATTGTAAAAATTTTATATTTTTCACTTTCATATTTTTTTATAAAATAAAATTGTCATTTGGAAGCTACAAAAAACCAGTTTTGTAGAAATTAGTTCAAAAATAGCTTTTAAACGATAACTAAAGACAACAGAACGCAAATTTATAATTTTTATTATTAATATTAAACTTTGAACTGGATTTTTACATCCAAAATCTGTATTAATGACATTATTTATAAACACAATCCTTTTATTTCGAATTAAATCACAATAAAAAATAATAATTAATGTTATACACTTAGAAACTAAAAAATTAATTCCGCACAAAAAGTCTTTTACATGTTTGGAATTAACTACCTTGTGTATTGAAAATAATATAAAAAAAATTACTTTTGTTTATCAAACATCATTTTAAAATGAATAAATATATCTTTTTTATTTCCTGTATTTTTACTTTTTCAATTAGCAATGCCCAACAAAGAGTAATTACTACAAGCACCCCGTTCTTGATGGTTGCTGCTGATGCAAGATCGGCAGGAATGGCAGATATAGGTATTGCTACTTCATCTGATGTTTTTTCTCAACAATGGAATCCTGCAAAATTTGCATTCGCAACATCAGAACAAGGACTTTCAATAAGTTACACCCCCTATTTAACTGATTTGGTGAATGATATCTCACTAGGACAAATTTCCTACTTCAACAAAATAAATGATAGAAGTGCATGGGCAACTAGCTTACGGTATTTTGGCCTTGGAAATATTGAATTGCGTAATGACCCCTACGAACAAGCTAATGTAGTTTCTCCAAACGAACTAGCACTTGACGGTTCCTATTCCTTACAGATAAGCAAAACATTTTCCATGGCGGTAGCTGGACGTTATATTCGTTCCAATTTAAATTTTCCAACGCAAAATAATGATGCCACATCAGCATCTTCGTTTGCTGTAGACGTAGCTGGATTTTATCAATCTGAAGAAAAAGTATATACTCATTTTAATGGAATCTGGAGAGCTGGATTTAATATTCAAAATTTAGGCCCAAAAATAAATTATGACAACGTTGCTGATAAAAATACAGGCTATTTCTTACCTGCCAACTTAAAAATCGGAACGGGATTTGAATTTATTTTTGATGAAGACAATAAGTTTACAGCCAATTTAGAATTGAATAAATTATTAGTGCCTTCTCCCCAAAATGCTGATTTAAATGGGGATGGCACAACTACCACATTGGAGAACGAACAAACTAAAAATAATTACATAAAAACCGGATGGGTATCTGGAATTTTTAAATCTTTTGGCGATGCTCCAAATGGTTTTAGTGAAGAACTAAAAGAAATCACCTATGCAATTGGTACTGAATATGCATTTAAAGATTCATTTATGGTACGCGCAGGTTATTTTCATGAAAGTCCAGATAAAGGAGCTCGTAATTATTTCTCTATGGGAGCTGGATTCAAATATACCTCTACAAGAATTGATGTTTCCTATTTATTCTCAACCTCAAAAATAAAAAACCCACTAGAAAATACACTTCGCTTTTCATTGACTTTTAACTTTGGAGACAATTACGGACTCAATTAATAAATCGAATTAACTAAAAATCATAATCCAAATTTCAAATGAAATTTGGATTTTTTTTCCCAAATAAAAAATGAATAAAGTAACTATCACAACCGACTTTGATGTTTTTGAAACAATTCAAGAACTTCCAACAGACATTCAAAATTTAATGCATGAAGCAGTGGCGATTAGAAAAACTGCCTATGCTCCCTATTCAAACTTTAAAGTTGGTGCAGCTATTCTATTAAACAACGGAGAAATTATTTTAGGATCTAATCAAGAAAATGCCGCCTACCCTTCAGGTCTTTGTGCTGAGAGAGTTGCTGTTTTTTATGCAGGAGCAAAATACCCCGAAGCCAAAATACTAAAAATGGCTATATCAGCTGCTTCCGACAATACTACAACAAGCGCACCAATTCCGCCATGTGGTGCTTGCCGACAATCAATAGCCGAATACGAAATAAAACAAAACACCCCAATTGAAATCTATTTTATGGGAGAAATTGGTTCCATTTACAAATCAGACTCCCTTAAAAACTTATTACCACTTCTTTTTGATAAAAAGTTCCTGTAAAATATTCAAAAAATAGCATATTAATTTTAGTGCTAAGTTGGAATGTCTTATTTTTGCACTTCGCAAATTTGTGTGAGGAAACTATTTTGCGTTATTAGGTACAATTGATAACACAACATTATTCAAATGAAAGAAGTTACAAAAGAAGTTTATTTAAAGTGGTACGAAGACATGCTGCTTTGGAGAAAGTTTGAAGACAAACTTGCAGCATTATACATTCAACAAAAAGTAAGAGGATTTCTCCACTTATACAATGGTCAGGAAGCCGTTTTAGCAGGTGCTTTACATGCTATGGATTTGACCAAAGACAAAATGATTACTGCATACAGAAACCACGTACAACCTATTGGTATGGGTGTTGACCCTAAAGCTGTAATGGCTGAACTTTTAGGAAAAGTAACAGGTACTTCAAAAGGTATGGGTGGATCCATGCATATTTTCTCTAAAGAACATCGTTTTTATGGCGGTCATGGTATTGTAGGAGGTCAAATACCTGTAGGTGCCGGATTAGCATTTGCTGATAAATATTTTGAAACTGGAGGTGTTACGATGACTTACTTTGGAGATGGAGCAGCGCGTCAAGGTTCATTACATGAAGCGTTTAACATGGCTATGCTGTGGAAATTACCAGTTGTATTTATCGTTGAAAACAACGGATATGCCATGGGAACTTCAGTGGAAAGAACTGCTAACCACACTGATATATGGAAATTAGGATTAGGATATGAAATGCCATGCGGTCCTGTTGATGGAATGAATCCCGTTAAAGTAGCAGAAGCAATGACAGAAGCTATAGAAAGAGCACGTCGTGGAGACGGACCTACATTCTTGGAAATGAAAACATACCGATACAGAGGTCATTCTATGTCTGATGCACAACTATACCGTTCAAAAGAGGAGATAGAAGAATACAAAAAAATTGACCCTATTACACAAGTTTTAGATGTAATTAAGGACAAAAAATATGCTACTGAAAAAGAGATTGATGCCATTGACCAAAGAGTTAAAGATTTGGTTGACGAGTGCGTAAAATTTGCAGAAGAATCTCCTTATCCAGAAATTCAGCAATTATACGACGTAGTATACGAACAAGAAAACTATCCATTTTTACCTCATAAATTATAATCAGTTATGGCTACAATAGTAACAATGCCTCGTTTGAGTGATACAATGACAGAAGGAACGGTGGCAACATGGCTTAAAAAAGTTGGAGATAAAGTAAGCGAAGGAGATATCCTAGCCGAAATTGAAACAGATAAAGCTACTATGGAATTTGAGTCCTTCAATGAAGGAACACTTTTACATATAGGTATTCCAGCCGGAGAAACAGCACCAGTAGATTCTTTATTAGCCATTATTGGAAATGAAGGAGAAGATATTACCGCTTTATTAGTTAGCGGTGCTACAACTGCAGCTCCAGTTATTGAAACAGCTGCAAACGAACCAAAATCTGAAGCTCCTGCAGCTCAACCTGCAGCAGCTCTACCAGAAGGAGTAATTGTAGTAACAATGCCTCGATTAAGTGATACAATGACTGAAGGAACAGTAGCTACTTGGTTAAAAAAAGTAGGTGATGCTGTTGCAGAAGGAGATATTCTTGCCGAAATCGAAACAGACAAAGCTACTATGGAGTTTGAGTCATTCAATGCTGGAACTTTATTATATATTGGAATTCAAGAAGGAAGTACTGCACCAGTAGATAGCTTATTAGCAATCATTGGACCTGCAGGAACAGATATTAGTGGAGTGGCTAACAACTTTAAAGCAGGCGGAGCAACAACTCCAATTGCAGAAGAAACTAAAGCTGCACCTGCTGAAAAAGCAGCTCCAATCACACAAGAAGCAGCAAATGACGGACAACGTATCTTAGCTTCACCATTAGCAAAGAAAATTGCTAATGATAAAGGAATTCAATTATCACAAGTAAAAGGTTCTGGAGAAAATGGACGTATCGTAAAAAGCGATATCGAAAACTTTACTCCATCTGCAACTAGCGCAACAGCTGCTGCTGCACAACCACAAGAAACCGCTAAAGCTTCAGCACCACAAGTATTTGTTCCTGCTGGTGAAATTTTCACAGAAGAAATTAAAAACTCGCAAATGCGTAAAATCATTGCGAAACGTTTAGCTGAATCTTTGTTTACAGCACCCCACTACAATTTATCAATTGAAGTTACCATGGATGAAGCCATGAAATCAAGAGCGGTAATCAACAGCGTTCCTGATACCAAAGTTTCTTTCAATGATATGGTAATTAAAGCCTGTGCATCAGCATTGAAAAAACACCCAATTATCAATTCGCAATGGCGAGAAGATGCTATTCTCATCAATCACCACGTAAATATTGGAGTAGCTGTAGCTGTGGAAGACGGATTAGTTGTACCTGTTTTAC
>Ga0209134_10000166_pt1 | contig 17190 bp, 15 predicted proteins | sample LauGreSp1BDMLBSN_2_FD_187566 | JGI IMG/M metagenome (GOLD analysis project Ga0209134, IMG submission 187566) | Freshwater lake microbial communities from Lake Michigan, USA - Sp13.BD.MLB.SN (SPAdes) (version 2) | ecosystem: Environmental > Aquatic > Freshwater > Lake | place: Lake Michigan, USA... | reverse complement strand
GAACGCCCGGAAGGCTCCGGATTGCTCCGGCGATTCACTGGCAAGAGGCTTGGGCATGCCGATTTGAGACAGTTTTGATACTGAAACCCCCTCGCGTCAATAAGGGACGCGTCATTGACACCGGGCCTGCAGACCCCTTCATTTACCCCCTTTTCCCAAAGGGAAAGGCCCTTCACCTGATGTACCACAATACGGACGATCTTCGCATTCGCAGCCAGCACCCCCTGCTGACTCCCGCCCTCGTGCTCCAGGAGCTCCCTGCGTCCGAGAAGGCGACCGAGGTCGTGACGACCGCCCGTAAGGACGCCGCCAAGGTCATTTCCGGCCAGGACGATCGCCTGATGGTCATCGTCGGGCCCTGTTCGGTCCACGACACCAAGGCCGCCTTGGAGTACGCCGCCCTCCTCCAGAAGGAAGCCCAGAAGCATGCCGCCGACCTGCTGGTCGTCATGCGCGTCTATTTCGAGAAGCCTCGCACGACCGTCGGCTGGAAGGGCCTCATCAACGACCCGCAGGTCGACGGCTCTTTCCGCATCAATGACGGACTCCGTCTCGCCCGTGGCCTGCTCGCGCAGATTGCCGAGATGGGCCTTCCTTCCGCCACCGAATTCCTCGACCCGATCACGCCCCAGTATGTGGCCGACCTCGTCTCCTACGGTGCCATCGGTGCCCGCACGACCGAGAGCCAAATCCACCGCGAGCTCGCCTCGGGCTTGTCGATGCCGGTCGGTTTTAAGAACGGTACCGATGGTTCGATTCAGGTCGCCGTCGACGCCTGCCTCTCGGCCCGTTCCTCGCACTGGTTCCCTTCCGTCACCAAGGAAGGGGTCGTCGCGATCTTCCAGACTTCCGGCAACCCGGACGCGCACATCATCCTGCGCGGAGGTTCCCGTACCGGACCTAACTACGGAGCCGAGTTCGTCACCGACGCCGCCGCCCGCATTCAAAAGGCTGGGCTCGCTTCGCGCCTCGTCGTCGATTGCTCGCACGGCAATAGCTCCAAGGACCATCGCCGCCAGCCGCTGGTCGCCGCAGACATTGCCGCCCAGGTCGCCGCCGGTTCGCACGTGATCGCCGGCGTGATGGTCGAAAGCCATCTCGTCGAAGGCCGCCAGGATTGGAAGGGCAAGGACGCTTCCACCTATGGTTGCAGCATCACCGACGCCTGCATCTCCTTCCAGGAGACCATCCCGGTCCTCGACGGACTCGCCGCCGCCGTCCGCGCCCGCCGCGCGGTGAAGCAGTCCTAATTTTCCGCCATGAACTCCGTACTCAAGCTCATCCTCGATGGGGAAGCCCTCGACACCGCCCAGATCGGCAAGATCCTCGGCCTCGGCGCCGACGCCGTGGACCGTGAGCTCGCGGCCTTGCGCCAGCAGGGTGTCCTGCTGGGCATGCGCCCGGTGTTGAACCCGAGCTACGAGTCCGAGCACCGCGTTCGCGCGGTTATCGAAATCAAGATCCGCACCGAAGGCGTCGGTGGCTTCGACGGTATCGCCGAACGCATCTCCAGCTTCGAACAGGTGGAGAGCTGCTACCTGATGTCCGGCGGCTACGACCTCCTCGTCGTCGTCACGGCCGACAACCTTTATAAGGTGGCCGGATTCGTCCATGAGCGCCTCGCCCGTATCGACGGCGTGCAGGGCACTTCGACTCACTTCTTCCTCCGCGCCTACAAGAAGGACGGCTTCATCGTGAACGCTGAAGCTTCCCGCCGCGACCAGCCCTCGGTCAGCCCATGAGCCCAGCCTGACCATGGATTCTTCCGGCCGTTTCGTGGCGCGACATGTCGCGACCTTGCCCAAATCGGGCATCCGTGACTTCTTTGCCATCGTGTCCAAGATGAAGGATGCCGTGTCCCTAGGCATCGGCGAACCTGATTTCGTCACGCCTTATCATATCCGCGAAGCGGCGATCTCTTCCCTCGAGAAGGGCCGCACTTCTTACACGGATAACCGCGGCACCCAGCAGTTCCGTGAGGAAATCTCGCGCTACGTCGCCAAGAACTACGGCCCGGAATACGATCCCGAGACCGAGATCCTCGGCACCATTGGCGTTTCCGAAGCCCTCGATATCCTGCTCCGCTCGACCTTGAATCCTGGCGACAAGGTGCTCTACCACGAGCCCTGTTACGTGAGCTACGCGCCGAGCGTCACGCTCTGCCACGCCGAACCCATTCCGATTCGCACCGTTGCGGCCGACCAGTTCGCGCTTGATCCGGCCGCCTTGCGTGCCGCCTGGCAGCCGGGTTGCAAACTGCTCATCCTGAACTTCCCGACGAACCCGACCGGCGGCACCGCCGACCGCTCCAAGCTCGAGGCCATCGCCAAGTTCGCTATCGAGAAGGACCTTCTGGTCGCTTCCGACGAGATTTACTCCGAACTGACGTTCGAAGGCGACCACGTGTCTATCGCTTCGCTGCCTGGGATGCGCGAACGCACGGTCTTCCTGCACGGCTTCTCGAAAGCCTTCGCGATGACCGGCTTCCGTATCGGCTACGCCTGCGGTCCCGCCGCCGTCATCGACGGGATGCTGAAGGTCCACCAGTACGGCATCATGTGCGCCCCCATCATGAGCCAGGAAGCCGCCGTCGAGGCGCTCCGTAACGGCCGTGATTCGATGCTCCACATGCGCGACAAGTATCGCGAACGCCGCGACTTCATCGTCCGCCGATTCAATGAGCTCGGCCTGAAGTGCCACCTTCCGCGCGGCGCATTCTACGCCTTCCCGGACATCACCTCAACGGGTATGGACTCCATGACCTTCGCTCAGAAGCTTCTTGAGCAGCAAAAGGTGGCCATGGTCCCAGGTACCGCCTTCGGTGCCGCCGGCGCCGGTTTCTGCCGTGCGTCCTTCTCGACCAGCTACGAGAAGATCCATGAGGCTGGCGAGCGAATCGCCCGCTTCTTGGACGCCATCCCGCGTCGCTGACGCATCCTTGCTTGCTAGGCGGGCAGGTAGCCCTGACTGTCGTGCCATGGAACGGAACACAGAAATTTCGCGCGCGGTAGCCATCGTGGGCCGTCCCAACGTCGGTAAGAGCCGTCTCTTCAATCGTCTAGTGGGGCGCCGCATCTCGATTGTGCACGATCAGCCGGGCGTCACGCGTGACCTCATCACTTCGGATATCTTCGACGGTCGCTATACCCTGATGGATACCGGCGGTATCGGCCTGTATCGTGCCGAGCTGACGCCGAAGCTCATCGCGGATGCCGTGGAAGAGCAGGTCGACTTTGCCCTCGCCGCCGCCGCGCTCGTGCTCCTTGTCGTCGACGCTTTCGAAGGCTGCACCGCCCTCGATCTAGAAGTCGCCACCATGCTTCGTCAGGCTGGGAAGAAGGTCATCGTGGTCGCCAATAAGGCCGACACCGAGGAGCGCGACGGGCTGATGTCCGAATTCTTCGCCCTCGGTTTCGGCGAGCCTCTCCTCATTTCCGCCGAACATGGCCGCGGCATCCCGCAGTTGCAGGCGCTGATCATTAAGCTCCTCGGACCTGAGCCGACGACCCCGCGCGAAGAAGGTCCCCGCCCGATCCGCCTCGCTCTCGCCGGTCGTCCGAACGTCGGCAAGAGCTCGCTCGGCAATCGCCTCCTCGGCGCCTCCCGTCTCATCGTCAGCGAAGTCGCCGGTACGACCCGCGATCCTGTCCGTGCTGGGCTTTCCCGCACCAAGGCCGACGGCTCGCAGGCGAAGTTTTCGCTCGTCGACACCGCCGGTCGTCGTACCGCCAACAAGCGCGACACCCTCGATTTCTACTCGCAGGTTCGTTCCGACGAGATCCTCGCCGAGACCGACGTCGTTTTTCTCGTACTCGACGCTGGCCAGGGTGTGACCCGTATCGACAAGCAACTCGCCGGCGAGCTGGCGCTCCTCGGTTGCGGCCTCGTCCTCGTGGTCAATAAGTGGGACCTCGCGAAGAAGGCCTTCCGGGATAAGAATATCGATGGTTTCGAGGACGAAGAGGAGTTTCGTGCGAAGTTCCGCTCGGCCATCCGCCGCGAACTCTTCTTCCTGCCGGAGCCGCCGATTCTGTTCGTCTCCGCCCAGACCGGCCTCCGGGCCGAAGATATGCTGGACGCCGCCGAAGGCGTCTTTGTCCGCGCCGGCACCGCCATTTCCACTGGCCGCCTTAATCGCGTCGTGCAGGACCTCATGATCAAGCGTCCTCCGCGCATGGTCTCCGGCAAGCGCTTCAAATGCTACTACGTGACGCAGGTCTCCAAGCGTCCGATTCGTTTCCGCCTCTTCTGTAATTCCGAGGAACGTCTTGAGGACGCTTACCAGCGCTTCCTCGTCAAGGGCGTGCACGAAAGCTTCGACCTCTCAGGGGTTCCGCTCTACCTGGATATCGTCGGCAAGCCCAAGCAGACCGGTCGTCGTGCGGGCGGTCCTGGTGCCGCCGGCAGCACCATGCCGATCGAAGCGGGCGAAGTCCGCAAGCCGCTCGCCAAGGTGCCAGGTAAGGCCGTCCTTGATGCCGCGCCGAAGAAGGCCATCGGTCCATCCGGGCCGCGTCTGGGCAAGTCCAAGAATCCGCGTAGCAAGGTCGGACCTGTCCGTAAGAAATCCTTCACCCGCTGGGATAAGCCGCGTTCGCTGAAAGGTCGCGCCGCGCGCCAGGCCCGCAAGTAAAGCATGCCGCGGAGACTGGTCCTGCTCGGCTCGGATGAGATCGCGCTCCCGGCTTTTGCTGCGGCACGCGCCTTGCCCGATGTCGAGGTGGTGGCCGTGTATTCGCAACCCGATCGTCCGGCTGGGCGAGGCCAAGAGGTTCGCCCAAACCCAGTTGCCGCGTGGGCGCGCTCCGAAGGACTGAATCTTCTGCAGCCAGAGAAACTCGAGGCCGCCGATGCGGCTCACCTCGTCTCGTTACACGCCGATCTCGGCGTGGTGATGGCTTATGGTCAGTTGTTAAAGGAGGATTTCCTCGCCGCGCCTCGTCTGGGTTTTGTTAATTTCCACGGTTCGCTCTTGCCCGCACTCCGCGGTGCCACGCCCGTCGAAGGTGCTTTGGCGCTCGGTCTGGCCGAGACTGGCGTCTCAATGCAGCAGGTCGTGCGCAAGCTCGACGCAGGCCCGATTCATGCCGCGGCACGAGTCAAGATTGAGCCCGGCGAGGGCAGGGCGGCTTTGCGTGCTCGTCTTGGCGACCTTGCCGGCGAACTGGCCACTGCCGCATTGCCGGCCGTGCTCGCCGCGACTTCCGTCGCCGTTCCGCAGGATGAAAGTCAGGTCACCTACGCTCGCCGGCTCGCCCGTGCCGACTCACCCTTGGATTTCCATCAGCCGGCGGTCGTCCTCAGTCGACGTATCCTCGCGATCGAAGGCTGGCCAGGCTCCACCTTTGAGTATCGTTCGACACCCATCAAGGTCGGCTCAGCGTCGGTCGAGGCCGCTGATGTCTCCATGGCCCCTGGCACCATCGTCTCCGCCGATCGCCTTGGTGTGCGGATTGCGTGTGGTCAGTGTGTCCTAGTCGTCACGCAGCTGCAACGTCCGGGCGGCAAGATGCTTCCGGCCGGCGAATTCCTGGCGGGATATCCGCTCGTAGTTGGCGAGGTCCTGGCTTCGGCGGTGATGCCTGCTTTCGTCTCCGACCATCCGTTTCCGCGGGTGTCGAAGGCATAATCGCTTGATTAGCCCTCGCCGCTGGGTGTCATAGTCGCATGCGAGTCTTCCTTCTCTGCCTCTTCCTGGCCGTGGGAGCTATGGCGCAGCAGAAGGATATTACCTTCCAGCAGGTCGCCGGAGGGTCCTTTTCAGGATTTTCCGAGGATGAGAAGGCTGAGAAGATCTGGGAGGCCACGGCCAAATTCATGCGCCCGACCGCCGAGGCTGGGGTCTGGGACATGGAGGCGATTCAGGTGCGTTCTTTCCGTGCCGGCAAACCGTGGGCGGTCTTTACGAGTCCCAACGGCACGATGGTACCCGAGCGACGTGCCGCCCAAGGGCTTGGTTTGGTCCGGTCCTCCTCCCCCGCTTTCAATCTCACCGGACGCGGCTGGAGTTGGCGGTCGACGCCCAAGGGCGACAGCTTCGCCATCTTGGCCGACGTCGTCGCGGAACTTGACCTTGCTAAGCCATTGTCGCGCCGCCTTCGCCTTCGAGCTCCGCGCATGGATGCCACGCCCGTCGCCGGTGGTACCCTGATGGTCTTCCAAGGGGGAGTGGTCGCTGAGCGTTTTGGCGAGCGGACCACCTGCGAAAGGCTGGAGTGTCTGGTCAGCGATGGCCCGGGCGGCGAGGCGGAGTGTCGTTCGGTCATCGCTTCTGGCCGCGTCGTCCGCGTTCTCGATAAGCAGACCTTGCGCGGCGACAGCGCGACGTTTGATCCGAAGGATGATTCCGCCGAACTGATTGGGCATGTCGAGCTCGAGGAGCCCGAGGCAATGGGCTCGGCCCAGCGGCTGCGGCATCAGCCAAAGCTTGGCCAGACGCAGCTCTTTGCTGGCGACGGCCAGCAGGTGAAATTGCGTCTTCGCCGGAAGGCACAGGAACCCGCTGACTTGGTCGGCGAGCTCATCTCGATTCGCCGCGATGCGACCACGGGTGAGTCGCGCGTGGAGGTCCAGGATAACGCTTCCTATGTCAGCGCAGAATCGAACCTGACGGCTCGCCGTCTGGTCGCCACCGAAGGGCGGAATGGCGCCAGCACGCTCGTTGCCGAAGGTGGCGTGAAAGGCAAACTGGAGGGCGCGGTCTTCGAGGCCGGCAAGGCGCGCTGGGATCGGGTGAAGCGGACGTTAGACCTCGAAGAGCTCCCGCGGATTCGCGAGTCGCGCGGGCTTGAGGCGGCTGGTTTTTCCATCCGGACCGATGCCCTGAAGGACCGAATTGAAGTCCGTTCTGGTCCTGGTATCCGGGCGGCTATTCGTCTTCCCTCCGGCGAGGCAGGCGTTGCCCCGGGTTTGGCTGAAGCCAACCAGGTCGTCGTCGTCACCGAAGATGGCGCTATGCAGGTGGAGATGTTGGGCGCGGTCCGTTATGTCGCTGGTGCCGTCACGACGGAGTCCGACCAGATGGTCGCGTTCGCGATTCCGAAGGGCAAGAAGCAGACGGAGTATGAACTCAATAAGGCGATCCTCTCCGGTCACGTGCGGTATGTGCAGCCCGGCCTAAGTTGCGCCGCCGAGCGCATCGACCTTACGCCCGCCGTCCAAATCGAGGAGGTTCTTGTCAGGGACGCCTTGGCAGGACGCCCTCGTTTACTGACTCTCTCCGGCGGCTCCGGGCTCACGCGGCCGCACCTTTTGATGACCTCCGCCGGTGGTAAGAAGGTGGAATTTGTCGCCGATGCGCATGAGGTGCTGACGACTCCGACGCTCACTAAGTTCTTCCTCCGGGGTGGCGTGGCGATGGACTCAGACGGCACTGATGCGACGTGCGACCTACTTGAGGGGATGGCTTCGCCGGACAAGGCGGGGCAATTAGTGGCCCGCCAGGTGGTCGGTCGCGGTAATGTTAACGTCATTGCCGCCGGCACGACGGCCCGAGGGCGTACGCTCGAGATGCAGCCAGAGAAGGGAACGGCCCGGCTCATGGGTGACGCGCGCATCGTGGATCGACTCGGCAACGAGGGCGTCCCCGCAAAGGAGGTTACTTACGACATGAAGACGCGGGCGTGGCGGATGGATGCCGCACCTGATGAGGCCAATCCTGGACAGGTGGTCCGCCCAAAAATCTTCCTCGGTCGCGACTTCACCTTGCCGGAGGTCAAAAACCTCGACAACGGACGCTGACCGCCTCCTCCTATCTACATGGCCGTAACGAGCGAGAAGGGCGTCATTCGGGCTCAGGCCTTGGCTAAGCACTATGACGCCAAGGTCGCCGTGCAGGATGTCAGCCTGACCCTGCAGGCGGGTGAAATCGTTGGCCTGCTCGGGCCCAACGGCGCCGGCAAGACTACGACATTCTACATGGTTGTTGGGCTCATTCCAGCTTCGCATGGAAGGGTCTTCCTCGACGGCCGCAACGTGACCGCGATGCCGATGTGGCAGCGCGCTCGGAACGGGGTCGGTTATCTACCTCAAGAGGCCTCGGTCTTTCGCAAGCTGACGGTCTGGGAGAACGTGATGGCCGTGGTCGAGACGCTTAATCTTAACGAGCGCGAGCGTCGTGACCGTACCGCGCAGCAGTTGACGGAGCTCGGGCTAGAGAAGCTTGCCCGCCAGCCTGCGTTTACACTTTCAGGCGGCGAGCGACGTCGCCTCGAAATCGCCCGTGCGCTGGCGACCAACCCCCGCTTCCTGCTGATGGACGAGCCGTTCAGCGGGGTGGACCCAATCTCGGTCGCCGAAGTGCAGTCCATCATTCGTAAGCTTAAGGAGCGCGGTATCGGCATCCTGATCACCGATCATAACGTGCGCGAGACCCTCTCCATCGTGGACCGGGCCTATTTGATTCACCAAGGGCGGGTGCTTGTGTCTGGTACTCCCTCTGAAATCGTCAATAATCCCGAGAGCCGTCGCCACTACCTCGGCGAAAGCTTCAAACTCTGACGCCATGTACGACCCCGCTCCTGACACTCGCCCGGAATCCGTCTCCGTTCGCGAGTTCTTCGAATCCTATAAGGATATGCTTCAGATGGAGTTACTCGCCGGCGAGCAGGGCCTCGATAACATGATTGCTGAGAAGTCGATCAATCGCCCGGCTTTGGCCGTGACAGGCTACTTTAAGGAGTTTGCCAATAAGCGCCTCCAGTTATTCGGCGCCGGTGAGATGGCCTACCTTTCCGACCAGACGGCGCCGCTGCGGGAGAAGTTGCTCAACGACGTTTTCTTCAAAAAGATTCCCGCCGTCGTCGTCTCGCGCGGCCTGCCCGTCGATGACCTGCTGCTGCGCATCGCGGACCGCCACCGTGTCCCGCTGATCCGTACCCAGCTCAAGTCCAAGGATTTCTCGGCTGAGGCCACCGTGCTGCTGGAGGAGAAGTTTGCTCCGCGCACGAATCTGCACGCTACCCTAGTCGATATCAAAGGCGTTGGGGTCATGCTTCGCGGTGCATCTGGCGTCGGCAAGAGCGAGTGCGCACTCGCTCTCATCGAGCGCGGGCATTCGCTCGTCGCCGATGATTATGTGATTGTTACCCTGATTGGCGATCGCGAGCTCCAAGGGACCTCCAAAGAGCTCAACCGGGGTTATATGGAATGTCGCGGCATCGGCATCATCAACGTTGCCTCGATTTTTGGTATCCGTTCCGTCCGACGCGAGAAGCGCGTCGACCTCGTGGTTACGTTCGTGCTTTGGCAGCCGGGCATGGATGAAGAACGATCCGGCCTCGAGGTGGAGACCTTCGAGATCCTTGGCCGCAAGGTGCCGCACATGACGATTCCCGTCAGGCCCGGGCGCGATATGGCCCGCTTGGTCGAAGTCGCCGCGATGGTGCAGGCGTTGCGCGTCATGGGGCACGACTCTGCGAAAGAGTTCAGCGACCGGCTCATTGAGTTCATGGCCAAGGATAAGAAGAGTGAGGCTTGAGGCCTTACTTCTTCTTCCCGTCCCAGCGACAATCGGCCATGACCCGGAGGCAGACTTCGCGGAGGTCGAATAGCGTTGCTTCGATGTCCTGGGCGGCTTCCGCGGCGGAGAGACGGGCGCCGCTGGGAATGCCTGCGGTGAGTCCGATCGAGTAGTTGATTGCCGCCAACGCGCGTTTCATGTGCACAAGGGCCAGGGGTAAGTCGCCAGTATCTGTGGCGTTGATTGCCATGACCATCTGATGCTGCGCATCCCAGAAGGAGAGCATGATGTTGGCGGAGTCGACGGCGGTAATCTGCGGTCCGGCCACGACGCACAGACGGTGGAACGAATGCGTGAGTTGGAGGCAGAGGGCGCGGGACACCACGTACACCGGGTGCTGGTGGATGCAGTAGGGTAGGTCTAAACTTTCATCGTCCGCGTCATTCACTTCCTCTGGGCCGTCTCCCGGTGCCCAGTCGGCGGTTTCCCAGCCCATCCGGCGGGCACTGATGTCTAGTCGGTCGGGCAGGTCTTTGACTTCGGTGTAGTAGGAAAGGAAGCGTCCGACCTCGAGGTCGTTACGTTGGAGGTAGCCCGCCCAGTCGGCTTCGCCCCAAGAGGCGTTGCCGGAACCGTCGAAGTCGCCCTGGGGGTGGTCGCCATCGTCCATAGGGTGCATCATTAGGTGCTTTTCCCCCGTTGCAAACCCCTTGTGGCGAAAATGCCCTTGTCCCGCCCGCCTTGAGCGTGGCTAATCCGGCATGGCCTCGGACCTTTTAGACCTGACCGCCGCAATGTCGGCGGGACGCGACCTCGCTCCAGACGAGGCGGCTTCCGCGGCTGCGGCGATGGCTGACGCGCTGATCGCCGATGCGGATAAGGAAGCCTTCTTGCTGGCGCTAGCGCGTAAGGGTGAGACGGCCGCCGAGGTCACCGGCTTCGCCCGGACCTATCGGGAACTCGCCCGGCGCACTGATTTTGGCGACTGGCCGGCGAAGGGCATCGATATCGTGGGCACGGGCGGCGATCGCTCTGGCAGCTTCAATATCTCATCGGCCAGCGCGCTCATCGTCGCCGCCGCCGGCGTGCCGGTGCTCAAGCATGGTAACCGCTCGATTACTTCGAAGTCGGGGAGCGCAGATTTCCTCGCGGGTCTCGGCGTGACCCTCGAGGCCACGGATGCGCAACTGCTCCGCGGCCTCGCCCAGGCTAACTTCTGCTATCTTTACGCTCCGGCCTTCCACCCCGCCTTTAAGGCCATCCTCGGCGTCCGCAAAAAGATCGCCGAAAGCGGTACCAAGACGGTCTTCAACGTCCTCGGTCCCTTGATCAATCCAGCTCAGCCAGCGCACATGGTTGTCGGAGTCTATGACGAACGTTGGGTCGAGCCACTCGCGGCTACGCTGGGCGAACTCGGCGTGGTGCGCGGTCTCGTGACGCATTCGCGGGCTGGCGGTGGCATGGATGAGATTACCACGGCTGGCGAGGTGCGCGTGCGGGGTTGCGGAGCACTCGCCTCCGTCGACGCCGTCTGGCTGCCGGGTGATTTCGGTTTCAAGGCCTGCACGGTCGCCGATTTGCGTGGTGGCACGCCGGAAGAGAATGTCGCGATGTTCAGTGACCTCCTGGTGGGCGGCGTTTCTGACGGACTCATGGACACGCTTTGCCTGAGCGCAGGTGCCTCGCTGTGGGTAGCGGGTAAGGCGACGGATCCGGCCGCGGGCGCCAAGCGAGCCCGTGAGATCATCCTCGGCGGCGAACTGCGTGAAGAAGCCCGGCGCCTCCGCGAGGCTTACCGGGTCGACTGACCGTCCCGCAGTAATGCCAAGGTACGCTCGGTCGCGCCGCGGTTACCCTGATGCCAGGCTGCGCCGCAGCGGCCCATTTCCGTACGCTCGGGGCCGTCCTGGACGAGTCGCGACAGAAGGCCGGCGAGTTCCCGGGCATCGGTGGCCTTGAGTGCGGCCTTCGCCCGTTCGAGTCCGCGGCAGATGTCGCGGAAGTTGGACATGCGCGCACCGTAGACCATGGCGACGCCGGCAGCCGCGCATTCAACGGGGGTTTGGCCACCTTCATGCGGAGCTAGGCTCTTACCGCAGAAAGCAAGGTCGGCCGCACGGGTGAGACGGCGCAGTTCGCCGGTGGTGTCGGCGAGGTGGATGATCGTATCGGCGGGCGCAGTGGCGCCGCCGGTGGAACGTTGGTGCCATGACAGTCCGCTGGCACTGGCTTCCGTGGCGACCTCGGCGCGGCGTTCGGAATGTCGCGGTACGAGGAGAAGGCGGACATCTGTGCCGGCTTCGCGCAGCTCCCGCACAACGTGGATGAGCAGCGTCTCTTCGCCTTTCCAGGTGGATGAGCCGAGAAGGACCACCGTCCGAGGATCTTCGCCGAAGCCGAGGCTAGTGCGAAGCCGCTCGCGTTCGTCGAGGGACATTGGCGCATCACTGGCTACGTCGAACTTAATGTTGCCCGTGAGTGTCGTATCGAAACCGAGTGCACGGAAACGACGTGCATCTTCTTCGCTGCATGCCGCGATTTTCCGGAAATGCCCAAGCACATGCGCGGAGAGTTTCCGGAATTGAAGATGGCGCGCGAAGGACTTGTCGGAGATACGGCCGTTGATCAGGTAGGCAGGGACGCCGCGGGCGCGGGCTTGGGCGAGGTGTTCAGGCCAAAGCTCGCCCTCGACGAGGATGACGGCGTCGGGCTGGATACGCCGCCATGCCAAGGCGCTACAGGGCCAGAGGTCCGCTGGGAAGATGCCGATGTGGGCGGCGACATCGGTGTATCTTTCCTGGGCCAGCCGGTAGCCGGTACTGGTAGTGGTCGTCAGGATAATCTCGGCTGCACCCTCGGCCTCGAGTTGGCGGAGGAGGGGGCCGATGGCCTCGATTTCTCCGACCGAGACCGCTTGAATCCAGAATCGTCGTTTTCCTTGGGTTTTAGGGCCTAATTTCTGGAAAAACCCCAATCTTTGGCTGAAACCGGAGCCATACCCCCCCCGTCGAAGCATCCGCCAAGCGTAGTAGGGGAGTGCCGGAATTAGCAGCAAAGGGAAGAGTATCCGGTAGGCCCAAGACATCGCGTTAGGCTGAACGTGCGGAGGGCTGGGAGTCTGTCAGTTCCAAAGGTGCCCCTTTGGGCTGATTTTCCCGCTTGCACCAGGCGGACAGGGGTGTTTGAACCCACTTTCCACCGTTTGAAGCGACCGCAGATCGCTTCGGACATAAAACCAAAAAACCAGTCAGTCCTACCTGATCCAATGTCCCCTCCTTCTGCAGGAAAAGGGATACGGAGCCAAAAAACATGAACATCACAGTCAAAGACCTCCTCGATGCCGGCGTCCACTTCGGACACCAGACCCGTCGCTGGAATCCCCGCAGCCGTCCGTACATCTTCGATCACCGCAACGGTGTTTCGATTATCGACCTTGAGAAGACGCATGCGTGCCTCGCCGCCGCCGCCGCTTTCATCGAGGACACCGCCGCCAAGGGCAAGGAAGTGCTCTTCGTCGCAACGAAGCCTCAGGCTCAGGATGTCGTCCGTCAGGCTGCCAAGTCGACCGGCATGCCCTTCGCCGTGAATCGCTGGCTCGGCGGTACGCTCACCAACTTCGCTACCATCAAGCGCTCTCTCGACAAGTATCGCACCTACCTCCGTATGGAGCAGGACGGTTCCCTTGCCAAGATGCACAAGAAGGAAGCCGCTGCCGTGAAGCGCGAGATGTCGCGTATGAACCGTAACTTCGAAGGCCTCCTCGAATACCGCGAACTCCCGTCCGCAATGATTGTCATCGATACCAAACTCGAAGAAATCGCCGTCAACGAAGCGGTCCGTCTCGGTATCCCCGTAATCGGTCTCTGCGACTCGAACTCCGACCCGACCCTCCTCAAGTTCCCTGTCCCAGGCAATGATGACGCCGCTAAGTCCATTCGTCTCGTGGTCGAAGTCCTCACTCAGGCCGTCCAGAATGGTCTCTCCCGCCGCAAGGCCGTGACCCAGGATCGCAAGACCGTGACCCCGGTCGCTCGCCAGAACACCGGCGAGTCCGTCCAGCCTGAAGTCCAGATTTCCGAAGAGCTGCTCAAGGCCAACGAAGGTTCCGACGTCGTCGAAGGCGCCGCTCCGGCGAAGCGCCCCAGCCCTCGCAAGTCCAAGTAATCCGACCATGTCCGCTATCACCGCTCAGACGGTTAACGATCTGCGCCAGCGTACCGGCGCGGGTCTGATGGATTGCAAGAAGGCCCTCGTTGAAGCCAATGGCGACAACGAGAAGGCTGTCGAAATCCTCCGCATCAAGGGCGTCGCCACGCGCAACAAGAAGGCCGACCGCAAGGCCAGCGAGGGTATCCTCGCTGTTCAGGTCTCCGCCGACGGTCGCGCCTCGACGCTCCTCGAACTGAACTGCGAAACCGACTTCGTCGCCAAGAACGAGAACTTCATCGCTCTCGCCAAGGAACTCGTGGGCCAGGCCGCCGTCACCGGCGTCGATGGTTTCCTCGATCAGCCTTATCACGCCGACAAGTCCCGCAAGGTGAACGATTACCTGAACGATCAGGTGCTCAAGATCGGCGAGAACCTCAAGGTCTCCCGCGTCCTAAAGTTCGAAGCCACCGGTGTGGGTCGCGTTTCCGCTTACGTCCACACGGGCGCTAAGATCGCCGTCCTCCTCGAACTGGGCCTCAAGACCCAAGCTGCCGCCGCTAACCCGGAAGTCGCCGAACTGGCCCGCCAGCTCGCGATGCAGGTCGTCGCCAATAACGCCCGTTTCGTCCGTCGCGACGAGGTCTCCGCTGACGTCGTCGCCAAGGAGCGCGAAATCGCCGCCGAGTTCACTAAGTCCGAAGCCGACAAGGCCATCGACGAAGCCAAGCGCGTCGTCGAGGACTACAAGGGCCAGCTCGTCGAGCAGAAGGCCGCGAACGACGCCGAAGCCATCGCTGAACTCGAGAAGCGTATCGCCGTAGGCGAGAAGCAGATTGTCGCCGCCGAAGGCCGTAAGAAGGGCCAGCTCTCCAATATGGAGAAGATCATCTCTGGTCGCGTGGACAAGTTCTTCGCTGAATCCTGCCTGCTCGAACAGGCTTACTTCCGCGATCCCGACCAGAAGATCCAGGACCTCATCGCCGCCGCCAAGACCAAGGTCGGCGAAGAAGTCTCGATCGTCCGTTTCACCCGCTTCCAGGTGGGTGAGACCGCCGCCGAGTAAGTCCCGCTGAGTTCGGCTATCAAGGCCGGCTACCGCAAGGTGGCCGGCCTTTTGCTTGGCTTGCTTACGGGGTCGACACGAATAGTCTGACTCCATGCAGTTTCGTCCGGATATCTTCTGGAAGTCGGCCAGCGGACGCTGCCCCGACTGCGGCGCGAAAATCCGCGGCTCGTCCGATCAGGCCGGTTGGCTCGCGCGCCTTTGGGATACTCCGTCGCATTGTGCTGGCTGTGGCATGACCTTACGACGCAAGGAGGGATTCTTCTTGGGCGCCATCGTCTGGAACTACGGACTCACCGCCTTCGGCGTACTGCCCCTCTTGCTTGTCGCCTATCGTTTTGAATGGGTCGACGCGGATTGGGCGATTCGTCTCGCGGTCGGCGCGATCTTCCTGGTGCCGCCGCTTATCCACGCCTTCGCCTGGCGTCTTTGGATTGGAACGTATTACGCCTTCCTGCCTGATCAGCTGCCCTCGGGCGGCCGTCGCCTCGACGACTGATCAGTTGCGGCGGGCGGACATCCGGCGCACCAGTTCGACGAGGAAGGCCGTGTCGCCTTTGGTTGCTCGGAGGTGGCCAACGGTCTCGTTTGTCAGTGCTTCGATGCGCTGTTTCGTGGCGCCGATACCATGCATGCCCACATAGGTAGATTTCCCGTTTTCGGCATCGGCCCCGACGGGCTTCCCGAGCTGGGCGGCGTCTGCGGTAAGATCGAGCAGGTCGTCGACGAGTTGAAAGGCGATGCCGGAGGCCCGTCCGGCAAGGCGGAAATGTTCGACGTCGGCCGCGGAGGCGCCGCCGACCAACGCGCCCATCGCGAAGGAGGCGCTGAGCATCGCGGCAGTCTTCCCGAGCAGGATGAATTCAATCCGATCGGCGTCGTTCTCTTGCCCATCCATGTCTTCGGTCTGACCACCGACGAGTAACTGGGACCCTGCGGCCAGGGCGAGTTCGCGCACGAGGGCGGTAGCGAGGGCGGGCTTGGAGGCGTAGCCGGTGGCGAGGAGTTCGAAGGCCAGGGGCTGTAACGCGTCGCCGGCGAGCAGGGCGGTGGCCTCGTCAAAAGACTTATGGCAGGAGGGGCGACCGCGGCGTAGGTCGGAGTCATCCATGCACGGCAAGTCGTCATGGATCAGCGAATAAGTGTGGATGCACTCCAGCGCGGTCGCGGCGTGGGAGGCGTCGGCCTGCGGCGCGAAGGCTGCGGCGGAGGCGAGGCAGAGGACGGGCCGTAGGCGCTTGCCTCCGGCTTCAAGCGAGTAGCGCATCGCTTCGTGCAGCCGTTCGGGGCGGGTCGTGGCGGCCGGCGTCAGGCGGCGGAGCGAAGATTCCGCTTGGTCGATAAGTGCCTCGTGCCGTGACTGAAACAGCGAGGCGTCCATCGGTTATTCGGCGTCGGAGCCGAGTTTAAAGAACGTCGCCGTGCGGCCGACGGTGCCGATCACTTCGCTGTCGGTGAGCTTAGCCAGTTCTTGGGCCTGCTTGTCCATCTCTTCGCGTTCGGCGGTGAAGCGGACCTTGACGAGGTCGGCGTTGCGAAAGGCTTCGGCGAGGAGGTTGGCGATACCGGCGTTCACACCGGCCTTGCCGACGAACACCTTCGGATCGAGCGTCTGGGCGAGGCTGCGCAGCTTGCCGCGTTCGGCGCCGGTGAGGCGGGGTTGGTCTTCAGAGCCTGATTCCATGTCCGCTATGACGCTCTGGCGGGGCAGGGGAGTCAACGGACTAATCGGCCGATTCCCGCTTGCCCGCCTACGTATCGGGGCTCTTGAATGCGGGATGCTCCTGCAGAACAACGCTTTCTTCGTCCGCGAACAGGTGGCCGTCCTCCGTTTCGCTGACGCTTATGACCTGCTCCATCCGGTCTCCGGTCAGTCGCTCGGCCTGGCTCAGGAAAAGCCTAAGCTGAAATGGCTGCGTCTTTTGGTGAAGAAGCAGATGCTTCCCACGGAGATCGTCGTCACCGAAGCGGACCAGCAGACCGTCGCCTTGCGCCTCGAGAAGGGTTGGTCCTTCATTACTTCGAAGCTTTCGATCTTTGACGCGCAGGGTCGCAAGCTGGGCTCCCTTCGTAATAAGCTCTTCTCCCTGTCAGGTAAGATTCTGCTCGAAGACGCCGACGAGCGTCCCTTGGGCGAGTTCAGCGGGGGTATCTTCAGCTGGACCCGTCAGTTGAAGGATCCGGCCGGCGTCGTTATCGGCACCATGGACAAGAAGTGGGCTGGGCTGGGGAAGGAACTATTTACCTCGGCAGATAACTACCACCTTGAGGTGGCGCCAGAGTTCGCCGGACAGCCAGCCAAGGTCGCCTTGTTCTTGGCAGCTTGCCTGTCCTACGACGTCATTTTTGCCGAAAACTGAGCCTTCTGGCCTGTGAATAAGTGATCCTGGTGGGGGATTCCTGCTTGCTAAGGGGGTGGGGGATTGTCATTTCCATGGGTCAACTTCGTTAGGGAGAGGGGCGGAGCCCTTCTCACGCTGGTCGGTAGGCGAAAGCCTATTCCAGACGGAGAGCCCGG
>Ga0209134_10000165_pt1 | contig 17256 bp, 15 predicted proteins | sample LauGreSp1BDMLBSN_2_FD_187566 | JGI IMG/M metagenome (GOLD analysis project Ga0209134, IMG submission 187566) | Freshwater lake microbial communities from Lake Michigan, USA - Sp13.BD.MLB.SN (SPAdes) (version 2) | ecosystem: Environmental > Aquatic > Freshwater > Lake | place: Lake Michigan, USA... | reverse complement strand
GGGTCGCCCTGGACGCCCTTGGGGAGATCGTCGGTCGCATCGATAATGAGCGTATGCTGGACAAGCTCTTTGCTTCCTTCTGCATAGGTAAGTGATTCCCTCTGGTGAGGGAGCGCCTATGCGACCTCACAAACAAATCCGCCTCGGGCCCGACCGCCCCTATGACGTCATCGTCTGCGGGGCCGGGCATGCCGGCGTGGAGGCCGCCCTAGCCGCCGCCCGCATGGGCGTGGACGTCCTGCTCCTGACGGGCAACGTCGACACCATCGCCCAGATGAGCTGCAACCCCGCCATCGGGGGGCAGGCCAAGGGGCACATCGTCCGGGAGATCGATGCCCTCGGGGGCGAGATGGGCCTGACCGCCGACGTCACCGGAATCCAGTTCCGCCTCCTCAACTCCTCCAAGGGTCCGGCCGTCCAGGCACCCCGCGCCCAGTGCGATAAGAAGGCCTACCAATTCCGGATGAAGCACCTCTGCGAGCTGCAGGCCGGCCTGACCATCTTCCAGGCCCAGGTCACCGGACTCATCTTCAAGGGCGGCTCCGTCGTCGGGGTGCAGACGAACCTCGACCTTGCTTTCCACGGCAAGACCGTGGTCGTCACCACGGGCACTTTCTTACGCGGCCTGATGCACATCGGGGCGAATAAAACCGAGGGAGGACGGCTGGGTGATTTTAGTGCTAAGTCTTTGTCAGCCAGTTTCTTAGAGGCTGGAATCGAGCTTCAAAGGCTCAAGACGGGCACCCCTCCGCGCATCCTCGGATCCTCCATCGATTTCAGCAAGTGCGAGGAGCAACCGGGCGATACCTCCCCCACCCTGTTCGCCTTCCACGACACCCGTCAGCAGGGGGATTTGTTCCACGTGGAACAAGCGGGCGAACGCCTCCCGGGATGGACCCCTGGCAGCGACCAAGTATCCTGCTGGATGACGGAGGCGACCGGAGCCACCGGGAAAATCGTCCAAGAGAACCTGCACCTCTCCCCCCTCTTCGGCGGCGAGATCACCGGGGTCGGCCCGCGCTACTGCCCCTCCATCGAGGACAAGTTCGTGAAGTTCTCGGATAAGGATACCCATAAACTCTATCTGGAGCCCGAGGGTCGCAATACCGACGAATGGTATATCAACGGCTTGTCGACCTCCCTGCCCTTTACCGTCCAGCTGCAGATGCTGGCCTCTGTCCCGGGGCTTGAAAATGCCGTCATGCTCCGTCCGGCCTATGCCGTGGAATATGATTTCGCTCCTCCCACCCAGCTCTACCCCACCCTCGAGTCCAAAAAGGTGGATGCCCTCTTCTTTGCCGGCCAGATCAACGGAACCTCTGGATATGAAGAAGCTGCCGCCCAAGGCCTCGTCGCCGGGGTCAATGCTGCCTGTAAGGTCAAAGGCCAGACTCCCATGGTCCTGGGACGCGACGAGGCCTATATCGGGGTCCTGATCGATGACCTAGTCACCAAGGGCACCCAGGAACCTTATCGGATGTTCACCAGCCGGGCCGAGTTCCGCCTATTATTCAATCACGGTAGCGCCGAACTCCGCCTAAAGGATAAAATCGCCGAGTTCGGCCTCGTGCCCCCTGACCGGCTGGCCCGGATCGAGACCAAAGCCAAAAAAGTGTCCCATTGGATCGAATACCTAGAAAAGCTGGCCATCCCTGGCGGGATTGCCGGCGACGTCATCCGCCGCAACTGGGAGTCTACCCCCAAGGACTTGCCGCCGACATTCGTAGCCGAAGCCCCCGAAGTTCAGGCTGAAGTCATGTATCGGGTCAAATACCGAGGCTACCTGGAGCGCGAAACGCGGAACGCCCGCAAGCTGCACGACCTAGACTCCTTTAGAGTGCCGGAAGGCTTTGATTTCCTTAAAGCCTACGGCTTGCGCATCGAAGCCCGCCAGAAGCTCCAGACCATCCAGCCGAAGACCTTAGGCCAAGCCAGCCGGATCAGCGGGGTCAACCCGGCCGACATCTCGCTCTTAATGGTCCTATTCCGGACCAAGTAAGGCGCCCCGACAAGGGCAGGGAAGGGTAGTGTTCTACGTGGAACACTACCTATGTAAAGATTGTGGCATCACGGTGTGACGGTCGTGTTTCTTTAATTTGTAAGTCATTATTAGTGAACATCTTATTTTATGTATAGGTGGCCGTCACGCGTTCGCCATGATTGACACCTAACTCTGGCGCTCAGGGAGAGGGTGGTCTTATGTAAGAGCGCACCCATGGACGCCGAACACCTTAAGCGCATCCTCATCGTCGACGATGAGGCCGACGTCACCGAACTCTTGGATTATAAGTTCAAGCAAGCCGGCTACGCCATCCGGACGCTGAACGACCCGCTCCGAGCCATCGGGCTGGCGCGGGACTTCCGCCCGGATCTGATCATCCTGGACGTGATGATGCCCGAGCTAACCGGGGTCCAGCTGCTGCGCATGGTCCGCGCCGACGCGCTCCTGCAGGACACGCCGGTGATCTTCCTCACCGCCAAGGGCGAGACGGCCGACAAGGTCAAAGGCCTCGAGTCGGGCGCCGATGACTATGTGACCAAGCCTTTCGACGCGCGCGAACTGATGTTGCGCGCCCAGGCGCTGCTGCGCCGGGCGAAATCCGCGGCCGCCAAACCATCGACGCGGCTCGCCGCCGGCGCGCTGCTGCTCGATATCGAACGCCATGAAGTGACCGCGGCGGGCAAGACGGTCGAACTCACGGCGACGGAATTCAAACTACTGCGCCTGCTCCTCGAGCGGAAGGGCAGGGTGCAGTCGCGCGAAGAACTGCTCGCCGACGTGTGGAACTATTCGCCTGACCTCGAGACGCGGACGGTGGACACGCACGTACGTCGCCTCCGCGAGAAGCTCGGCCCGGCCGGCGACGTGATCGACACGGTCCGCGGCGTGGGTTACCGCGTCACCGGCTGAACCGCTTTGCGCTCGCGCGGACTCGCCGCGCCGACAGTATCCGAAACCGATGACCTGGCTCCCTTGGCTGCTCCTGCTCGCGCTCGCCGCGGGCGCCGTCTGGGGTTTCGCCACCGTCGGTTCGCACGTGCGCTGGGCCCGACGGACATTGCTCTCGGCGGATGCCGGCGCGCGTCCGCAAGGCTGGCTGGTGCGCAAGCTGCGCCTCGAGGAGTTATTCATCGCGATCGAACGACGCGCGGAAGATGAAGGCGAGATCCGCGCCGCCGCGGGGCGGCGCATCGAGGCGCTGCTCGCGCCTTTGACCGACGCGGTGCTCGTCGTCGACGCGCAGGATCGCCTTCGCCTCGCCAACCCGGCGGCCGCGGCGCTCTTCAGCCTGGCCGAAGAAGACGTCGACGGCCCGGTAGTGCCGCTGGTCCGGAGCGCCGACTTCATCGAACTGATCCGGCGCGTGCGCGGAGAGGGCGACGCGCGCGCCACGTTGCTGCTCAACCGCGCGCCGTTGGCCGACGTCTGGCTGCAAGCCGCCGGCGCCCGCACCGACCCGGAGGCCTTCGGCCCGGGCGCGGCGATCTTCGTGCTGGCGGATGTGACCGCGCTGAAGCGCCTGCAAGCGATGGAACGCGACTTCGTGACCAACGTCTCGCACGATCTCCGTACGCCGGTGACAATCCTCCGCGGCTACGCCGAGACGCTCGCCGAAGACCAGGCGACGATGTCGGCCGAAGACCGCGCGCGCTTCACGCAGAAGATCGTCTCTTCCGTCGGTCGGCTCCAAGGGCTGGTCGAGGGGTTGCTGGCCCTCGCCAGCCTGGAATCGTCACGCGAAGTCCGCCGCGAACCAGGGGCGCTGCACACGGCGGCCCGGGAAGTGGCCGAAGAATTCGGCGCCCGCTGTAAGGCCGCCGGCGTCGAGCTCAGCTTGGAGCTGACGGCGACAGAAGACGTCGGCGCCGACCCGATCCAGGCCCGCCGCCTTATCCAGAACCTCATCGACAACGCCCTGGCCCACGCGGCCGGCCTCAGCCGCCTCCGGATCGGGACCCGGGACACCGCCGAGGGAACCGAACTGAGCGTGGAGGATGACGGCGCCGGGGTGATGCCCGCCGACTTACCTCGGCTATTCGACCGTTTCTACCGGACCGACAAATCCCGCCGGGCAGGGGGCAGCGGCCTCGGCCTGAGCATCGTGCGCCAAGTGGCGGAACTCCATGGGGGATCAGCCGGAGCGGAGCCTGCCCGACCGAAGGGCCTCCGGATAGTGGTCACGATTCCGCGGGTCGTCTGACCGTCCCTAAATGAAAAACCCGCCGGGTTTCGGCGGGTTTTGGCTCCATTTTTTAAAGTGGAGCGCGCGACTGGACTTGAACCAGCAACAGCCACCTTGGCAAGGTGGTACTCTACCATTGAGCTACGCGCGCGTTGGATGAGGAGCAGACCAAACGCCTCAGCGAGTGTCAAGCCTTTGGAGGAATGCCGCCCGGGCGGGCGCCGGGGCAGGGGTCAGTCCCTGGCGGGACAGGAGGTCGGCGGCCGCGTCGGAGCAAAGCCAGCGTAGGGCCGGGCGGAGCTCGGCGACTTTCTCGGGCCGGATAAAAAGAACCAGGGGGACCTGCAAGGGGTAGTCACCATTGTGCACATTGCTCTCATTTGGACCGTAGGCGGTGGCTGACCTGCCCGCACGCCCGTCTGCGACCGGCAAGACCCGACCGCGGCTGGTCGGCGGACGCGGCAAGAGGACGATGCTCCCGGCTCGCGCCGCAAGGAGATCGGCCGCGAGGTCCGGCTCGACGCGGAGACGGACGTCCGCACGGAAGGCCTGACCTTCGAGGACGAGTCCTTGGAAGACCTCGAGCGCCATCGTGCCCGGCGGCGAGCACAACGCCGGCGTCATGAGCTCCGAGCGGGCGAGCGGATCCAGATCATTCCAATTGCGGGCGGGCGCGCGCGCATCGCGGGCGAAGGCGTTGACGAGCTGCTCGAAGGTGACCTGCTCGATGCGGTTGCTCCCGTGCGTCGCCACCACGACCACCGCCGAAGCCAGGCGGAACTCGCGGGCGCCAGGCAAAGGCGAAGCCTCGCCCGGCCTCACCATCAGGATCGCGGCCGCGGCGCGGCCATCCTTCAAAGCTCTCCGCGCGGGCAGGGTGCCCGCGAAATCCGCGATGCCCGCTCCGGCGGCGGCGCGGAGTCCGGCGACGAAACGTCCGTCGAGCAAATCAGTCCCGACGATGTCCGCGCCTTCGGCCGCGCAGACGAAGAAAAACCCGAGGAGGAACTTCACGCCGTCTCGGGGCCGGGATCCAACTCCGGCCACTGCAGAAGTTTACGGTGCAAGGTGCGACGCGAGATGCCCATCAGTTCTGCGGCGCGGGTTCGGTTGCCGGCCGCGGCAGCCAAGGCCTGCTTGAGCAGCTGCTTCTCATTCTGCGTCCGGTCGAGGTTGGCAGACGAGCCCGGCGCCGCGGACATGCTGAGCCCGGTGGCCGCCTGCGTCGTGAAGCGCGCGTCGAGATCGGCCGGCCCGACCGACTTGCCGGCGCGCAACACCGCGAGGTTCTCACTGGCGTTACGTAGTTCGCGGATGTTACCCGGCCAAGGATAACGCACGAGGATCGCGAGGGCCTCGGGGGAGAGCTTGGGCGCGGCGACGCCGTTCTCTTTGGCGAAACGCTCCAGGTAATGGGCGAACAGCAGGGGAATATCGTCGGAGCGCTCGCGGAGCGGCGGTAGCCGGAGCGGCACGACGGAAAGACGATAGAAGAGGTCTTCGCGGAACTTACCTTCCTTGACCATCTGCTGGAGGTCGCGGTTCGTAGCGCACACAAGGCGCAGGTCGAGGGCGATCGGCCGATGCGAGCCGAGCCGTTCGACGGAGCGCGTCTCCAGGAAGCGCAGGAGCTTCACCTGGGTCGTGGCGTCGATCTCGCCGATTTCATCAAGGAAAAGGGTCCCGCCGTCCGCGGATTCGAAACGGCCGACGCGGCGTTCGTTCGCGCCGGTGAAGGCGCCTTTCTCGTGACCGAAAAGCTCGGACTCCAGGAGATTCGCCGGAATCGCGGCGCAATGCACGGCCATGAAGGCGCCCTTGGCGCGCTGGCTGGCCTGGTGGATCATCTGGGCGAACAGCTCCTTGCCCGTACCGGTCTCGCCAAGGAGGAGGATGGTCGCGTTCGAGGACGCGACCGAACGGACCTGCTCGATCGAATGCTGCAAGGCCGCCGAGGAACCGATGACCTCACCCAGGGAGAATTTCCGGTCGAGGCGGGCCTTCAGCGTGACGACTTCCTTCTCGGTCGTCCGCGCCTTCAGCCCGCGCTCCAGCACCAGCTCGACCTGGCGCAAGTCGACCGGCTTCTGGAAGAACCAGTAGGCGCCTCGGCTCATCGCCGTGACGGCCGTCTCCACGTCGCCGTAAGCCGTCATCATGATACAGACCGGCTGATGCGGCAGTTTGAGCGCGCGGTCGATGACCGCCATGCCGTCTTCGCCGGCCATGCGTAGGTCGGTCAACACGGCGTCCGGCGGGACGTCCTGCATGAGGCGCGCCGCTTCCGCGGCGTCCTTCGCCACGAAGGTCTCATAGCGATCCTCGAGCGCGGCGCGTAATCCGTCGCGGATGTTCTTCTCGTCGTCGACGATGAGGACCGTGGGCTTCATAGGTCAGGCTTCCGGAGAGGCTTGATGGTTGGCGGCGCCCCAGGCGCGCGCCGCCTTCTCCGCCAAAGCGGCGCGGGCGCGGTCGACTTCGGCGAGCCGGGCCTTGAGGTTAGCGTTGGAGACCGCGGCGAGGTCGTCGAGATCGCAGAGGTAGGCGCCTTCGAGTGAGCGGGCCGCGACGTCGAAATTGCGAGGTACGCCGAGGTCGACGAGCAGGAGCGGTCGGCCTTGGCGGCGGGCGACGGATTCGCGGAGCGCGACGGCGTCGAGCAAGGCGCGTTCCACCGTGGCGCAGCCGACGATGACGTCATGGGCATGCGCCTGACGGAGCGCGTCGGCCAAGGTGAGCGAAGCGCCGGAGAATTCTTCGGCGAGCGCGCGGGCGTTCTCGAAAGTGCGGGAGGCGACGGACACCTGCGCGGCGCCGCGCGAGACGAGCGCCTGCACGACCTGACGGCCGACGTCGCCAGTGCCGAGCACGAGCACGCGGGCCTCGTCGAGCGAACCGAAGACGCGCTGCGCGAGCTCCACGGCGACGTTGCCGAGGCTGATCTGACCCTGCGAGATGCCGGTGTGCGTGCGCGCCCAGGCCCCGGCCTGGAACGCGCGCTGAAAGACGCGGTTGAGTACGGGACCCGTCATACCGCGCGCGAGCGCGTCGGCATAGGCGTCCTTGACCTGGCCCGCGATCTCGACCTCGCCCACCATCTGCGATTCGAGGCCCGAGACGACGGCGAAGAGATGCTCGACGGCCTCGAGGCCGGGCACGGGACGGAGATGCTGATCAAGGACGGCGGGCGGCGCACCGGTGGCCTTGATGAGCGCGCTGCGCACGTGGAGCGCGGCGGCTTCGTCGCCGACGCCGTAAGCTTCGAGCCGGTTGCAGGTGGCGAGGAGCACCGCCTCGGCGAGACCAGCCTCGCGCGCGGCGGCATAGAAAGCCTCGGCGCCTCCGGCGGGCACGGTGAACGCCGCACGCTCGTCGAGACCGGCGGTGCGATGGGTGGCGCTAAGCGCCACGAGATTGCGGACACGTTCGCTCATCGGGCGCCAGGGAGCGAAAGATAGAGCGCGACGAGCGCGGGGACGAAGACGAACAACGAAGCGCGCGCGTAAGCGGCGCCGGCGAGCCGGTGCCGGCGACGCTGCACGGTGACGACGAGACAGGCGACCCACGTGAGCAGGGCGGCGGCGAGCTTGGGCAAGGCCACGAGCGCGAGATCGCGCTGCGCCCAGTCGGTCGCGCCGATGACGAGCGACAGTCCGAGCAGCCAGACGGCGGCGCCCATGAGCTGGCCGCCGATCCGATCGAGCGGCACCAGTGCCGGGAGCAAAGCGTAGATGCCCCCGAACTCGCGGCGCGCGAGCGCGCGGTCCTGCAGGAGGTAGGCGGCGGAGTTCAGCGCCTGCGCGCCGAGCACGCAGTAGGCGAGGATGGCGGCACCGACATGGATGACGATCAGCGGCTTATCGGTATGGTCGGTCGTCTGCCCGACGACGCCGAGCCAGGCGGCCGCGACCAAGCATCCGGTCGTCGCCCCCGCGATCGCCCAGGTGGGCAGACGGTGCGTGAAAGTGAGGTCAAGGAAGAGCGCGAGGCCGGAGAGCCCCCAGGCGATGGAAAGCAGGACTTCCGCCGCACTGCCAATCGGCAAGGCATGGGAACGCAGCCCCTGATAGGCCAGCATCGTCGTGAGCATGATCCAGCCTCCGCGGAGCAACCAGAGCCCGGCGAACGGCCAGCGCCCTTTCGCGTCCTTCGAGGCCAAACCATCCAAGACCGCCGCGGCCAAAAAGACCGCGGCGCAGCCGAGCAGGCATTCCCGGGTCAGGGGGTGCTCAGCGAAAGCTACGGCCAGGGTGGACATAGGGAGAAGATAAAGGGGGGTGTGACATTTTGGCAAACCTCCAAACCGACCTGTTTTCTTGCGGAAGGAGGGGAGGGGACTAGGTTGGCCTTCCTTATGGCCCACGACCTCTACGACCTCACCCAACACCCCCCTCGCAGCCCCCGCGTTCGCCTTGGCGGCCTGGTCATCCTCCCACGCATGATTGATAAGGCCCGCGCCACCAAAGCGGGTAAGAATGGCGAGTATACCTATGGATGCTCGCTGGATCGCAACGTCCTGGATTTCCTGGGCATAGACGTTGATGAACTTAAGGTGCAGATTGACAATGGCTTAGGAGACGGAGAGGTCCTGGCTTGGCTCATGGCCAACGCCAAGAAGCCCCGGGCCGGTCAAGAAATCGCCGCTTTCAGCGCTTTCCATGAGCAGCGGGCCCCCAGCGCCCCGGCGGGTCGGGCCAAGGTGAGCGAATACCAATCTTCGACGCCGGCCGGCGCCAAGCGCGAGGACATCGTCACCTGGTTCGACGTCTTGGATCTGGACGATCACCAGAGTTTCGGCGGCAAAGTCTGAGCCGTGGCCAAGGTCGGTCAGCCGCGTCGGGTTCTGTTGGTCTGCATGGGCAACATCTGCCGTTCGCCCACCGCGGAGGCGGTGCTCCGCGTCAAGGCCCGTCAAGCCAGCCTAAGCATCGAATTCGATTCCGCCGGCACCGAGAACTATCACATCGGTGACGCGCCCGATCCGCGGTCCGTCCGGCACGCCCGCGAGCGAGGTTATGACCTGTCGACGCTCCGCGCCCGCCAGGTCCACGCTTCCGATTTCCAAGAGTTCGATCTCATCCTCGCCGCCGACGAAATCAACCTGCGCGAACTCCGTCGTCGCTGTCCGCAGGAAGAGCATCATCGTCTGGCGCTCTTCCTCGGCGACGTCGGCTTGCCCGATCCCTATTACGGCGAAAGCGACGATTTCGAAAAAGTGTTGGATTTAGTCGAAAAACAGGCGGTTTTACTGGTGTCGCGTTGGGCGCGGCCGAACTGAATGATTGCCGTGGCCGCGCGTGCGTCGTTTGCTCCACCTCACCGATGTACCAAGTGAACTTCAGCGACCAGGCGATGCGCGAGCTCGCGAAGCTGCCGACCTTGGAGCAGATGGAAGTCGTCGAGGCGTTCAGCTCCCTGACCACGGAAGAGCTCCTCCGTGGCAGCTCCGAACTCGGCACCGTCCGGCGCGGCGGTCACACCTATCACCGGCTGCGCGTCGGCGAATTCCGCATCTATTTCGAAGCCAGCGAAGGATCGCTCATGGCCAACTACGTGCTGCACAAGCACACCTACGCGGACTTCGCCTTCCGCTCCCACCTGCCTTTTCCCGAGGACGAAGCCCGCATCGAACAAGAAGGCGGCTTCTGGAAATACCTCGACGAAACCCCTAAGTCCTAACCGTGACCACGCCCCCCCAGAAACCGCAATATTCCACCCCGGAAGAGGCGGCCCGCATCTATCTCCTGCCGAATCTCTTCACGGCGGGCAACATGCTCTGCGGTTTCCTGGCCATCAAGAACTGCATCGAAGCCCGCTTCACGTCGCTCACCCCGGAAGGCCGGGCCGAGCACTATAATATGGCGGTCTGGTTCATCCTTTTCGCCTGCGTCTGCGATCTGTTCGACGGCCGCGTCGCCCGCGCCACCAAGCGCGAATCGCTCTTCGGGGCGGAGTTTGATTCTATCGCCGATACGGTCTCCTTCGGCGTAGCCCCGGCCCTCATGGCCTGTTTCTTGGTCATCAAGCCCGAGGTCACGGACAACGTCCAGTTGGCGACCTGGTTGCTGGCCTTCATCTACTTGCTTTGCGCCGGGGTACGTCTGGCCCGTTTCAACGTCCTGACCAACCCGTTGGTCCCGGGTAACGAAAAACGTGCTGCTGGAGGTGATTTCGTCGGCCTCCCGTCGCCAGCCGCCGCCGGCATGATCGCCTCCCTGGTCCTTGTTCTGTCCAAGGTCATGGTATCATCGGATCATAAGGATCCCTTTGAACAGGCCGTCCAGGCTTGGTCATGGGTGCTGCTTCCGGTGATGTTAGTCATCTCCTTCCTGATGGTCAGCAATGTGCGCTTTCCTAGCTTCAAGAAGCTGGATTGGACCGCCCGGGCGAAGACCCGCGTCTTCATCCTGATCATCATCTTGGGGGCCGTGTTGTTCCGATACCCTCAGTATTCCTTCCCGGCGGTCTTCCTGGGATACGTACTCTATAGCCTTTTCCGTCACGCATTCCTCCTGAAGAAAAGCGAGATGGACCCCGCTCCGGACGACGATGACGAGCCGGTGTCCAAGGTGTGAACAAGGGGTGGACAAACCGTGCCTCGGTCATCTTGTGAACAAGCCTCGGGTTATTCACTTCACAGGCACAAAGGCGTCTCGGTCGGATGGTGCCTTTCATCAGTGTGTTGTGGAACTGTGTACGGCTTTCCGCCCCCTGCTGATACTACGGGTATTTATAAATGAAGAGAGAATAGATACAGTGTGAGCCGGGATGTGGGCAATGAGGGGTTGCCTCAGCCCCCGCCTCTGCTCAATTCTGACGACATCATGAAGTTCAAGGTTAACCGGAATCACTTTTTCAACGGCCTCTCGAGCGTGACGAACGTCGTCGGCAGCCGCGCGACGATGCCGATCCTCCAGAACGTGCTCATCGAAGCCGAAGGTGACACCATCACCCTGACCACCACGAACCTCGACCTCGGCATTTGCTGTCGCATCAAGGCCTCGGTCTCTTCGCCCGGCCGCATCACCCTCCCCGTCAAGAAGCTCGTCCCCATCGTCCGCGCCCTGTCGAGCAGCGACACCATCGTCGAACTCACTGGCAAGGATCGTGTGAAGATCACCTCCGGTAGTTCAGTCTTTCAGGTCGCGGGTCTCCCGGCTGACCAGTTCCCGCCCATCTCTAATTTCGCGGGCCAGCCGACTATCTCCATCAACCAGGATGACCTCGGCGACATGCTCCGCAAAGTGAGCTACGCCCAATCTTCCGACGAAAACCGCTACATCCTCAACGGCGTGTTCTTCGAATTCGCCGAAGGCAAGCTGACGGTCGTCGCCACGGATGGACGTCGCCTGGCCAAGTGTGAACGCAAGCTCGCCGGCACCGACAAGGCCCTGGCCCTCATCCTGCCCGCCCGCACGATCATCGAACTGATGCGCCTGCTGAAGTCCGGCGGCGAAGCCCACGTCTCGCACAACGAACGCCAGGTTGGCTTCACCATCGACATCCCGAAGAACGAAGAAGGCCTCGTGGACCGCATCCAGCTGGTGTCCAAGGTCGTCGAAGGCAACTACCCGAATTACCGCCAGGTCATCCCGAAGGACGCCGGCTCCAAGGTCCGCCTCGAACGCGAGAAGCTCCTCGAGAGCGTCAACCGCGCCGCGCTGATGACCGATGACCGCAACAACACCATCCGGATGAGCGTCACCAAGAAGACGCAGAACTTAGAAATCTCCGCTAAATCCGACAGTGGCGAAGCCCACGAGCCGATCGCCGTGAAGTACGAAGGTCCGGACGTGAACATCGCCTTCAACCCGCAGTACATCATCGACCCGCTTAAGGCGCTGACCGAAGACGAGGTCGATTTCGAATTCAAGGATGAGATGTCCCCGGGCGTGATCCGTGGTCTCAAGGACGATTTCCTCTGCGTCGTGATGCCGCAGCGAATCTCGTAAGCGACCGGCTCAGAGACCAGGCTCGGCGCAATCCGGGAGCGACTTGATCCGCTCCAAGATGCGGCGTGACGCCTCAATGGAGCGCTCGCGATGTTCCGCGCCCGGATCGTACTCCGCCGGGAGCATCGCCTTGCCGAAGCGGACGCGGATACGCGCCGAGCCGATCGGGAAGTTGGCGCCGCGGGGCAGCACGTCCCGCGCGCCGCGGATATGGATCGGGACGACCGGCACGCCGGACTTGCAGGCGAGCAGACCGGCCCCGGCCTTGGGTGAAGCGATCACGCCGTCATGGCTGCGGGTGCCTTCCGGAAAGATGAGCAGCCCTTCGCCGGCGGCCAAGGCGGCCAAGGCCGCGCGGATCGCGCCGATGTCCGCTTCTCCGCGGTCGACAGGGATCGAATGGCAGGCCCGGATCACGAAGCCGAAGACCGGGTTGTCGAAGAGCGTGCGTCGGGCGATGAAGGAGATCTCCCGGGGTAGGCTGGAACCCAGCAGGGGCGGATCCAGCATGCTCTGGTGGTTGGAGGCGAACAGGCAGGCGCCGGACGGCACGTTCTCCCAGCCCTCCACCTCGAGCGTGGCGAACACTTCGATGAACGAGCGCGCGCCGTGGTAGACGGCTTTGTAGATCAGGTTCTTCGAATCGAGGATCATCGGGGCAGGGCAGCCACTTTGATCAGTTCGCCGATCTGGGCCACGACGGCCTCGAGCGGCAGATGCGTATTGTCCAGGCGGCAAGCGCCGTTCGGGCAGACCAGCGGGGCGGTCTTCCGCGTGGCGTCGAGATGGTCGCGCTGGGTGACCTGATCCGCCTGGCCTTCGGCCGCGCGTCGTTGGGCGCGCGCGTCGGCGTCGGCTTCAAGGAAGATACGTACTTCGGCGTCGGGCAGGACGACGGAACCGATGTCACGGCCTTCCATCACCACGCCGGCAAAACCTTGTTCGTTCGCGAGCTTCACCTGGGAGCGCTGGTATTCGAGGAGGAAGGTACGGACGGCGGGCAGGGCGGCGATCTTCGAGACGGCCGCGTTGACCTCCGGAGTGCGGAGGTCGGCGTCATCCGGCAGGACGCCGTCGAGGGTGAGGGCCGAGCTGCGGGCGCCTTGCCGGGCCACGATGCGCGAGCCGATGCGCAGCTTGGCCAGAGCGGCTCGGACGGAGACCGGATCGTCGGCCGTCGCGCCCGCGAGGAGCAAGGCCCGCGTCAGGCTGCGATAATGCGAGCCAGTGTCGACGTGCAGCAACCCGTGCAGCTGGGCTAGTCGGCGGCTGGTGCTCGACTTCCCGGAGGCGGCGCCGCCGTCCACGGAGACGCGGACGAAGTTGGTGCGGAGCGCTTCGAGGGCCTGGAAGAAATGCGGGAAGGTCTTCCCGGTGCAGGCGGGGTCTTCGATGGCGATCCAGGGACGGCCATCGCCGAAAAGGTCGAAGCTGCCGAGCACGCCGAAACTCATCGCCATACGGTGGTCTTCGTAGGTGTGGATGACGACCGGCCCGGCGGCGGCGGCCTGACGCAGCGCGGATTTGCTCGGGAAGACCGTCAGTGAGGATAATGATTCGTCGGCGCGGAGCTCGGCGGCGATTGGGGCGACCTTGATGCCGAGGCGCTCGAGTTCGGTCGCCATCGCGAGCACGCGGTCGGTCTCTTGCTTGCGCGTGTGCGCGATGCCGCGGATCTTCACCGGACCGTCGGCCAGCGTGGCGATGGTCGCCAGCGTCAGGAAAGTATCCGAGAACGCGTTGAAATCGAACTCGCCGCCGCGGATACCGGACCAGGATTCGGCGACGAGCGTGCCGTTCGTCGGCTTGAGCGTGGCACCACACGCGGTGGCGACCTTGGCGAAGGCCGTGTCACCCTGGAGTCCGCCGCTGGCGTAGCCTTCGATGCGAACGGAAGCCCGGAAGCCCGTCACGGCGGGCAGGGCGATGAAGTAGCTCGCGGCGGTGGCGTCGGGCTCGATGGCGTAAGTCGCTTGGGCGACGTAGGCGCCAGGAGACGGACACGTCCAGCTGCCGTCGGCGCGACGTTCGAGTGGTCGGCCGAACTGGCCGCACATGAGGGCGGTCATCTCGACGAACGGTTCGGAGACCGTGGAGCCTTTCATGCTCACCGATGCCCCGGTTGAAAGCGGAAGGACCATCAGCAGGGCGGACAGGAGCTGCGAAGAGGCGGAGGCGTCGACTTCTAGGCGACCCAGCTTACCGGTCGTGTGAAGGGTGAAAGGGAAGCCGCTGGCGGGGGCGCCATCAGGCTGCAGCGCGCGACAGCCGCCGGCGGTCAGCGCATCGAGCAGGCCGCGCATCGGGCGGGCCCGCATGGCTTCGTCGCCATCGAGTTCGTATTCTCCGCCCGGGGCGAGCGCGAGGAAGGCGGTGAGGAAACGTGCGGCGGTGCCGGCGTTGCCCACATGGATCTTGGCGCGGTCGCGCGGGATGCGGCCGCCGAGGCCGCCGATCTGGATCGTACCGGCGGCTTCGTCGTCGGTCACTTCGAAGCCCAACGCGCGCAGGGCGGAGATGAGGATGCGGGTGTCGCGGCTGAAGAGCGCGCCGGTGAACCGGGTGAGGCCGTCGGCGAGCGCGGCCAGGATCAGGGCGCGGTTGGTGATGCTCTTCGAGCCCGGGACCTGGGCGACGCCGCGGGCAGGCGTCTGGAAAGGGCGGATGACGAGGGTCTGACTCATTCGGGCCGGTCGAGGTTCTGGCGGGCGATGCGGGCTTCGGCGAGGAGGCGACGCAGGGCGACCGCATCGTTCGCTTCGACGGCGGTACGGAGTTCGGCGACGCGCTTCTCGACGTCGCGGAGGCCGGCGGCGGTGTGCCGGGCGTTGGCGAGCATGATGCCGACCCAGAGATTTTCTTCGCCGGCGGCGATGCGGGTCGTGTCGCGCAGGCCGGCGCCGACCGCGAAGCGGCGGAAGCCAGCCTGGTCCATCACGGCGAGCATGAGCGCCGAGGCGGCGGCGTGCGGCACATGGCTGATCGCGGCGACGATTTCGTCGTGATTGGCGGCGTCGGTCTCATGCAGGACCGAGCCGAGTTCCTGCCAGAAACGCCGGACCGCGGCCAGCGCGCCCGGATCTTCGCCGCCCGTCGGCGTCAGGAAGCAGACCCGGCCTTCGAAAAGATTGGCCGCGGCGTGGGCGGCGCCGGCCTTCTCGCCGCCGGCCATGGGGTGGGCGCCCACGAAGGGGTTGGCCGAGGGCAGACGACGGGCGGCGAGCAGGATCGAACCTTTGACGCTGCCGGCGTCGGTGACCACGGCGCCGGGCGTGAGGCCGGGGGCGATGGCGAGGAAGGTCTCCTCGGCGGTATCGACCGGAGTGGTCACGATGACCAGATCGGCGCCACGGACGCAGTCCGCCGCGTTATCGAAGACTTCCGCCACGCCGAACGCTCGCAAGGTCTCCCGTGAGCTCGCCGAGCGTGACCAGCACGCGAGCGAACCAGCCAGGCCCTTCCGCGCCGCCGCGAGGAGGATGGAGCCGCCGATGAGGCCGGCGCCGACGACGGCGATGCGCTTGAATTGAGCCATTTCCAATATTGAAGGTATGACTTTGATGAACCAGAGTGACGAACTATTAAAGCAAACAAACCGCCGACGACGAAGTTGTCGGTCCGCTCATGAGCAACGGCCCTCGCCCACCCAGACCTGATTTCGTGCCCGCCGCCGATCCTCGGTCGCGAAGCGGCGGACTCACCCTCGAGGTCCTCTGGGACCGCCTCCGCCTGCCCTTGCTGCTCTTGGTGATCGCCGGCCTAGGCCTCACTTCCTTGCTCCTTTATACCTCGGACCGCCGGACGACCCGCCAGTCTGAGCTCACGGTCTCGACCGCTGATGCGGAGGCCTTGCGTCAGCGTTCACTCCAGGCTGAGGCCGCCTTCGAAAAAATCCGGCAGGAACGCTTCGAACTCACGGAGGAAGACGTCCGTCTGCTCGAGCAAGCCTTGCAGGCGCAAGAAGAGTATCTTTCCGCCCGTATGTCCGTGGGCACCGAGGATCCGCGCCAGGTGTCCCTGCGCCGTCGGTTGCATCTTCTCCGGGGGGAGCGTCTTCGCCAGGAATCCGTCACCCTCGAGGCGGCGGCGCTCGGTCTGGCGAAGACGGACGAGCCTGCGGCCGCGGAGCGGCTCCGCCGGGCGGTCGCCTGCGAACAGGAGATCGCCGACCGTTGGCAGTTCTCCGGCCTCGCTGATTCCGGCCGTCGGGCCTTGCTGGATACCCGCCTCCGCCGGCTCGAATCTTCGGACCTCTGGCAGAAGGGGCGGGCCTTGGAAGCGGAGGCCGAAAAGTCCTTCGCCGCCGGTCGTTACGCCGAAGCCGCGGAGCGCTTCACGAAGGCCATCGACGCCGAGAACGAATTCCTGGGCCGTTATCGTGACGTGCGTGACACCGCCTTCGGTCGCGCCGAACAGCTTACCATCCGCCGCGAGACCGCCGTATCCGGACTGCTCTGGGTGGAAGTGCGCGGATATAAGGCGGCCGCCGAGGCCGCTGAGGCGAAGGCCGACTGGCCGGGTGCCGCCCGGAGCTGGCAGGCGGCCGTCGATGCTTTCGCCCGCTTGCTGATCGCCCATCCGCGCAGCCAGTTCGCCGACCGCGCCGAGGAAGCCATCATGGCGACGCGGCTGAACTTCGCGCGCTTCCATGACGATATCGTGCGCGTACGCGCCGCGGCCGGACGGCTCCGGCAGGCGCTGCGCGCCCGACAGGTCGACGAGGCGCTTCGTCTCGCGGAGACCGTCCTCGCGGACGCCCGTCGTCTCGCCGACGCCGGGACTGGCGTCTTCCGGGCCGCCGACGAAGAGCGTCAGGAACTCGAGTTCATCACGACGCACGCCGCGATGATCCGCGGTTTCCTCCCGGAAGCCGACCGCCAGTTGCTCCCGGTGAAGGGACATGTCATCCGCATGTATCGGACGGAGATCCCCCAAGGCCTCTACGCTTCGGTGATGGAGTCCAACCCGAGCGCCCTGCGTCGTGAAGCCAACCCGGTCGAATCGGTCGCTTATGCCGACGCCGAGCTTTTCGCCCGCCGGCTGGGCTGGATCCTCGGCGCCCGCGTGCGCTTGCCGACGCTCGCCGAATTCATCGCCGCGGCCGGCGACCTGACTAAGCC
>Ga0209134_10000163_pt1 | contig 17525 bp, 15 predicted proteins | sample LauGreSp1BDMLBSN_2_FD_187566 | JGI IMG/M metagenome (GOLD analysis project Ga0209134, IMG submission 187566) | Freshwater lake microbial communities from Lake Michigan, USA - Sp13.BD.MLB.SN (SPAdes) (version 2) | ecosystem: Environmental > Aquatic > Freshwater > Lake | place: Lake Michigan, USA... | reverse complement strand
AGAACAACAAGACCGAGGTAGGACCGAATGACCCAGAACATCCTTGAGATGCAATCAATCACAAAGGTTTTCCCTGGTGTTCGAGCCCTAGATAACGTTTCTCTAAACGTTTCTCGAGGCGAAATACACGCAATCTGCGGCGAAAATGGCGCCGGAAAATCAACTCTCATGAAGGTGCTTTCGGGCGTTTATCCGCACGGCACCTACGAGGGCGACATCGTTTATGAAAACGAAATTGTCGAGTTTAAAAACATCCGTGAAAGCGAAGCCAAGGGCATCGTGATTATTCACCAAGAGCTCGCGCTGAGCCCACATCTTTCAATTGCTGAAAACATTTTCTTGAACAACGAAATCAAGAAGTTTGGCCTAATCGACTGGAACAAGACCGGTCAAGAGGCGCAGCTTCTGATGGCCCGAGTTGGTCTCAAAGAAAACCCGAACACCAAGGTCATGGACATTGGCGTTGGCAAGCAACAGCTTGTTGAGATTGCCAAGGCTCTCTCCAAGCGAGTTAAGCTTCTGATTCTTGACGAACCAACCGCTGCACTCAACGACGAAGACAGCGCCCACCTGTTGAGCCTGCTTCGTCACCTCAAAGAGCAGGGCATCAGCTGCATCATCATTTCTCACAAGCTAAATGAAATCGCCACCATCGCCGACAAAACCACAATCATTCGCGACGGCAAGACCATCGAGACTCTCGATATGAAGGCCGACAACGTAGACCAAGAGCGAATCATCAAAGGAATGGTTGGCCGCGAAATGGCTAACCGCTACCCGGCGCATGAATCAAACCCAGGCGCCGAAATCATGCGAGTCGAAAACTGGACCGCACACCACCCAGATGACCCGAGCCGCGTTGTGGTTGACCACGTCAACATCAATGTTCGCAAGGGTGAAATCGTCGGCATCGCTGGCATCATGGGTGCCGGCCGCACCGAGTTTGCCCGAAGCCTTTTTGGCAAGAGCTGGGGCACCAACATCTCTGGCAAGGTTTTCATCAACGGCCAAGAGATCAAGGTCAACACCGTCAAGGAAGCCATTAAAAATGGCTTGGCTTACGCCACCGAAGACCGCAAGCGGTTCGGCCTTAACCTCATCGATGACATCAAGCGCAACATCTCTATGGCTTCGCTCGACACTTTCGTGAAGCGCGGTCTTGTAGACGACAACAAAGAGTTTGAAGTGGCTTCCGGCTACCGAGAGAGCATGAACATCAAGGCGCCATCGGTGCTTTCCGTGGTCGGCAAGCTCTCCGGCGGAAACCAGCAAAAAGTAGTTTTGAGCCAATGGATCAACGTAAAGCCAGAGGTCTTGATTCTTGACGAACCAACCCGTGGAATCGATGTTGGTGCCAAGTATGAGATTTACACAATCATTCAACGCCTCGCCGATGAAGGCAAAGGCGTGATTGTTATTTCAAGTGAGCTCCCAGAGCTACTCGGAATCTGTGACCGAATTTATGCGCTTGCCGAAGGCCGCATCACCGGTGAAGTTTCTAAGGCTGAGGCCACCCCAGAATTGCTAATGAAGTACATGACCACCGAAAAGGACACCAAATAATGTCGATTACCACTGAGAAAAAAACCAGCTTGATGGATAACCTGCGGACACGCCTCGAAGGTGTGAACCTGCGTCAGAACGGAATCTTCCTAGCTCTCATCGGCCTGATTCTGTTCTTTGCGGCCACCACTCCAAACGCTGCATCAATCACCCCAAACAACTGGTCAAACCTAGTCGTGCAAAACGGCTACATCCTGGTCTTGGCAATCGGCATGGTGATGGTCATCATCGCCGGCCACATCGACCTTTCGGTCGGTTCGCTAGCAGCCTTTATCGGTGCAGTCGCCGGTGTTCTCGTGGTTCGACCGCTTGAGCAAGATGGTTGGGAGTGGCTTCCAGCCTTCCCTTGGTGGGCCGGCATTCTCGGTGCCATCGTGGTGGGTGCCCTGGTTGGTGTCTGGCAAGGTTTCTGGGTTGCCTACGTAGGAATTCCAGCATTTATCGTGACCCTCGCCGGAATGCTTTTGTTCCGCGGTATGGCGCTTATGACTCTCCAGAACTCAAACATTGGCCCATTCCCAGATGAATTCCGCGCAATCGGAAACGGCTTCTTAGATAAAGAAAATGCTTTGGGTGCCGCTATCGGCATGGGTGAAAGTTTCAACATCATGGCCTTGCTAGTTACAGCCGTGGGCGTCATCGCAATTTGGATTCAGACACTGAGCCAGCGTCGCGGACGAATCAAGTATGGTCAGCCAGTTGAGCCTCAGACCTGGTTCTTCGTGAAGAACATCGTGCTCACCGTAATGGTTGCTTACGTTGGCTTCCAGTTGTCTCAGGCCAACGGAATCCCGTTCACCCTGCTACTTCTTATCTTCTTGATCGTTCTCTACACAATGATCATGAACAAGACCACTTTCGGTCGCCACATCTATGCAATCGGTGGCAACCTTCACGCAGCCATGCTTTCGGGCATCAACGTGCGACGCGTCAACTTCTGGCTATTCGTCAACATGGGCGCTCTTGCGGCTCTGTCGGGCGTTCTAATCGCAGCCCGCATGAACTCTGCGGTGCCTAAGGCTGGAGACGGCTTTGAGCTCGACGCGATTTCATCGGTGTTCATCGGTGGTGCCGCTGTTCAGGGTGGCGTCGGAACCGTAACCGGTTCGATGATTGGTGGTTTGATTCAGGGTGTCTTGGCAAACGGCATGAACCTAAACTCAGTGGGCATCGATGCCCAGATGACCGTTAAGGGTCTCGTGCTTCTTCTAGCAGTTGCCTTCGATGTATGGAGCAAGAACCGCAAGTAAGCCTTAGCAAAGACCCCCGCTACCAAGCGGGGGTCTTTGCCTTAACTGCAGAGAGGAGGAGACCGTGGTTGGTAAGTCAATCAAGAACGTCACGGATTCCTCTAAGAAGGAACCTCTCAACGCACCAAGCGTCACTGCTCGCTCGCTTGCCGTTCTAGCGGCTTTTGAAAACTCTCCCGGCGCCCTATCGGTGGCCCGCATCGCTCAGCGAGCACGCCTGCCCCTATCAACCACCTATCGGTTGGTTCACGAGCTAGAACACTGGGGAGCCCTCGATAAGAGTGCGGATGGCAAATTTCACGTGGGAATGCGCATCTGGGAGTTAGGTCAATTGGCCGGAAGGCGGTTGAGGGATCGTCGCGCTAGGCCTTTCCTTCAAGATCTTTTTGACCTTACTCATGAAAACGTTCACATGGCTGTGCGCCAAGGAACCCAGGTTCTCTATGTAGACAAAATTTACGGCAGCAGAAAAGTGCCGGTGGTATCTCGCGTTGGTGGCCGATTGCCACTTCATGCAACAGCGGTCGGGCGGGTTCTTCTGTCCGCTGAACCGCAGTGGTTCATCGATGCCTATCTTGATAAAGAGCTTGAGGCGCCAACGGTGAAAACCATCATTGACCGTGAAGAGCTGGTTGCCGAAATTAAAGACGTTGCCAGAAAGGGCTATTCAATCGCCGTCGAGCAAATGCGCATGGGCGCGTGCTCAGTTGCCGTGCCATTGGTTTTAGAAGGTGAGACAGTAGCTGCAATCGGGTTGGTTTTAGAATCTCACCGCAGTGGCGAGATAGCGCGTCTTTTGCCGATGCTTCAAGGCACTGCAGACCGAATCAAAAACTCCTAGCCCCCAGCGGCAAAAAGGCCATAGTTCCATTAGGGAACACCAGAGTCTCTATTTGATAACGTTCTCAACCAGTGAGAAGTAACTATAAACAACCTCCTCGTTAAGAGTGACGATAAACCTACGGGATGTTCGAGGAGGAACTCAATGAGCGCACAAGGTTGTCCGGTAGATCACCACGGTTTTGAACCATTCGTGATGAATGACCCTTTTCCGGCATACGAAGAGCTGCGCCGCGAAGAGCCAGTGATGTTCGATGAGCGAATCGGCTACTTCGTGGTCAGCAGGTATGACGACGTTAAAGCCACTTTTGATAACTGGGAGGCATTCTCTTCAGAGAATGCTCAAGCGCCAATCAGGCCCGCAGGAGAGCCAGCGAAGAAGATTATGGCTGAGGGTGGCTTTACTGCTTACTCAGGCCTATCGGCTCGCATACCGCCAGAGCACACCCGCATTCGCACGATCGCTAGCAAGGCGTTCACCCCGCGTCGCTATAAGGTTCTTGAGCCGCTAATTCGCGAAAATGTTCTTCGCCTGATTGACAACATGATTGCCAACGGAGAGCCGGGTGACCTAGTCGCCGACATCGCGTGGGATCTACCGACAATCACAATCTTGACCCTGCTGGGTGTGCCAACCACAAAAATCGCTGATGTGAAAGAGTGGGCAACCAGCCGCGCAGTCATGACTTGGGGAGACCTAACCGACGCCGAGCAGATTCCTCACGCGCACAACCTAGTGCACTACTGGAGCTACTGCCAGGAGCTTGTGGCCCAAGCTAAGGCTCAGGGTGGCGACAGCCTCGTGACTGACCTAGTGAACCTTCAGGCCGCTGGCGAAGACATAAACGACCACGAAATCGCATCGTTCCTCTACAGCCTGCTTTTTGCTGGTCACGAGACCACCACGACGCTAATTTCAAATGCCCTTCGTGTTCTGCTTGAGCACCGCGTCGCCTATGAAGCCTTGGTTGCTGATCCCGAAAAAATCCCAGCAGCCATCGATGAGGTTCTCCGTTACAGCCCAAGCATCGTCGCTTGGCGCCGCAAGGCAACCAGAGACACCGAAATCGCAGGAGTCGCCATTCCAAAGGGATCAAACATTCTCTTGGTCATGGGCTCGGCTAACCGAGATGACACTGTCTTCCCAGCACCAGACGAATTCGACATCAGTCGTGAAAACTCTCGCAACCACCTGGCTTTTGGTTACGGCATTCACTACTGCCTAGGCAACATGTTGGCCAAAATCCAGGCCCGCGTGGCAATTGAAGAAATAACAAAGCAACTGCCGACTTTGCGGTTGTTAGCTGGCCAAAACATTCAGTTTGGCGAAAACCTATCGTTCAGAGCGCCAACAGCCGTGCCTGTTGAGTGGGGAAACTAAAAATCATGGGAATCTACACATTTGCATTTGACTCCGTTGAAGCACCCGAGCATGACCGCCTAGGTGGAAAGTGCACGAGCCTAGCGATTATGACTAGCGCTGGCGCTCCGGTGCCTCCGGGCTTTGCCGTGACCACCGATGCCTTTGATGCGGTCATGAACCAGACCACTCTGCGCGATCACATCGTCACCATTCTGGCGGATCTAGATATGGACGACATCGCCGAAGTAGACAGAAGAGCCTCCCGCATTCGCGAGTTGATCTTGACGCAAACTGTTCCTGTGGCCGTTCGAGAAGAAACCTTGGTGGCATACGACTCGCTAATGGAGCTTTGCGGCGGCGAAGTTCCAGTTGCGGTGCGCTCGAGCGCCACCGCAGAAGATCTGCCGGATGCCAGTTTCGCGGGTCAGCAAGACACATATCTTTGGATTCTTGGACGCCAAAATGTGCTTGAAAAAATCCGTGAGTGCTGGGCCAGCCTCTACACTTCTCGCGCAATCATTTACCGAATGGCTAACAACATCTCCGATGAGGGCCTATCGATGGCAGTGGCAGTTCAAAAAATGGTCAACTCCCGTACTTCTGGAGTCGCAATGACCATTGATCCAGGCAATGGAGACCGCTCAAAGATTGTCGTTGACTCCAGCTGGGGTCTAGGCGAACTCGTTGTCTCGGGAGAAGTCACTCCAGATAACTTCTTGATCGACAAAGTCATGATGCACGTCGTTCGACGAATCATCAGCGACAAGCACGAAGAGCTAGTACCTACCGGCCACGGCACTGTCGCGCGGCGCGACGTAGAGCCGGACCGCCGAAACTCCCCAAGTTTGTCAGATGAAGAACTGATTGCAGTTGCAAAGTTGGCAAAGAGTGCTGAGAAGCACTATGGCTGTGTTCAGGATGTGGAATGGGCAATCGACGCCGATTTGCCTGCTGGCCAGAATGTTCTACTTCTTCAGAGTCGACCAGAAACCGTTTGGTCGCAGAAGAAGCAAGAGGTAAAGATCACCTCGAACGGTTCCGGAATTGAAGCCATCACAAAGTCGTTGATGGCCCAAATCGGGGACCGCAAGTAAACCAAGAGAAATCCCAGTGTTCGAAGAAAGGCAAGAGCAATGACTGCAAACGCACCGCGCAAGAGCTTTCCCTCGCCATACGACCTGCCGGCCCCAAAGGGCGCAGAAGGATGGCAAGAGCTTTACCCGTACAACCTAGTATTTCGCGACAATCTTAAAGAAAAAGAAAACGAAAAGTTCTGGTTCTGCGACAGCCAGCACTGGCCAAATGTTTTTAAGCCTTTTGAGACCGTCGGTGTTGAGTTTGCAGTTCGCTGTCTAGGCGCCTACAACACCCGCCACTATCTAATCCCGCCAGCCAACGGCATTGAATTCCGTATTCACAACGGTTTCTGCTACATGAGCCCAGTGGCCGTTGCGCCAGAGCTCATCGGTGCTCGTGTGCCTCACTTCATGGAGCGCGCAGGCTACTACTTCCAAAACTGGGACACTCTCTTGGTGAACTGGAAGAAGAAGGTTCTTGCCACCATCGAAGAGATGGACGCAATCAACTTTGAAGAACTCCCTGAGATGGTCGACCTTGAAGTAATCACCAGCGGTGCCGGCATTGACCCGACCGCCAAGATGATGGCTGACTACGACCGCCTAATTCAGCTTGCCTACAAAAACTGGGAGCACCACTTTGAGTTCCTAAACCTTGGTTATGTGGCTTATCTCGACTTCTTTGGTTTCTGCAAAGAGTCATTCCCTGGCATCCCAGACTTGGCAATCGCCAAAATGGTTATGGGTGTCGACTCAGTTCTATTCCGCCCAGATGACGAGCTAAAGAACTTGGCTGAACTTGCTGCCAAGTCAGGCTTGGCAGACATCTTCGCTGCTGAGAACTCAGCCGCCGGTGTTTTGGGTGCTCTTGCCTCTTCGGCCAAGGGTGTCGAATGGATCGCCGCTTGGGAAAAGGCTCAGGAGCCTTGGTTCAACTACACCTCTGGCAACGGTTTCTACGGTTCAGACGTCTACTGGTGCGACAACCTTGACCTCCCAATGGGCTACATCCAGGATTACATCGTTCGCGCAGTAAAGGGCGAAAGCCTGCACCGCCCGAAGGACGCCCTAATCATTGAGCGCGACCGCATCGCCGGTGAATACGCCGAAATCCTTGAGGGCGAAGCCCTCGAGACCTTCAACGGAAAACTAGGGCTAGCCCGCACCGTTTACCCATACGTAGAAGACCACAACTTCTACATCGAGCACTGGACCATGGGCGTTTTCTGGCGCAAGGTTCGACAGTTGTCTCGTTTGCTACAGGGCTACGGCTTCTGGAAGAACCCGGATGACATGTTGTTCTTGACCCGCGACGAAGTTCGTCCGGTTCTGTTCGACCTTGCCACCGGTTGGGGTGTCGGCGCCGATTACATCGGCCCAAGCTACTGGCCAGAAGAGATCGAACGCCGTCGCAAGATTTACGAGGCGTTGGCAACAGCTCGACCTGAGCCAGCTTTCAACAAGCCACCTGCCGAGATCAACGAACCATTCACAATCATGCTTTGGGGCATCACCACCGAGCAGGTTGCGCAGTGGTTGGGCGACGACGATGAGGGTTCAACCGGCCTCAAGGGAATGGCGGCATCTCCTGGTGTGGTCGAGGGCATTGCCCGAGTCATCACCGGCCCGGAGCAGCTTGATCAGCTGCAGCAGGGTGAAATCCTTGTTGCTCCGGTCACCTCACCTAGCTGGGGCCCAGTATTCGGCAAGATCACTGCAACAGTCACCGACATCGGTGGAATGATGAGCCACGCTGCGATTGTTTGTCGCGAGTATGGTTTGCCAGCTGTGACCGGAACCGGTTCTGCGTCGACCAAGATTAAGACAGGTATGCGCCTTCGTGTCGATGGCTCAAACGGTACCGTCGAAATTCTCGGCTAACAGGTAGTAAAAAAGGACTAAACCCATGTCACCAGATTCCCGCTCACCAATAAATCACCTAGGTCGTGACGTCTCGGAGAAAATCCCGAGTCGCGAAAACGTGCCCGGAATGATTCATATTGTTGAGCGGGATCTGGCGATTTGGTCGCTTGCCAAAGAATATCTAAAGACCCGCGACAACGATGCGCACACTCTGTATGCCTACGGAATCGCGCAAGCTCTGCTCTCTCAAATTCCAGAGGCAGACGAAAACATAGTGTTGCCCGCCATCATGCTTCATGACGTGGGCTGGTCGACAGTCAACGAGCGTGAGAATCTCGAAGCTATCGCGCCGGATAGAGACGGCAGTAGAAACCACCTCGTGTTTCAGCACGAAAAAGAAGGCGCGCGAATCGCCCGCGAAATTTTGCAGCAGGTCGGTGTTCCTGAACAAGACATCGTTCAAATCACTGACATCATCGATGGTCACGACACCAGGCTCACGGCCATTAACTTGAATGATTCACTAGTCAAGGATGCCGACAAAATCTGGCGCGTAACCCCGCACGGACGCCGCGTAGTAAACGACTGGTTCGGCTTGAACGACCAGGAGTCCCTTCTTTTGTGCGCTTATCGCGCCTATAACGAACTCTTCACCGATGCCGGCAAGGCAATGTCGCGAGCGTTGGTTGCCGTGGCTTGCATCGATCAAACCGACGAGCTTGCCAACACCTATACCCGAGAGGAACTTGCATGAGTTCGATGATTGATTTTGAGGGCAAGGTTGTAATCGTCACTGGTGCCGCTGGAGGTTTAGGTCGTGCCTTTGCGCTTGGTTTTGCTAATCAGGGCGGCAACATTGTGGTCGCCGACATCGATGAGGCCGGCCTTGCCGAAACCGTGGCTCAGGTGGAAGCAGCTGGAGCTAAAGCCATCGCGGTGAAGGTGGATGTGACCAGCAAAGAATCAACCGATGCTCTTGCTGTGGCAGCTGTCGCCGCGTTTGGTCGCATTGATGTGCTCGTCAACAACGCAGCAATCTACGCAACGCTGAAACGCTCATCATTTCTTGACATTGACCCTAACGAATGGGACAGGGTCATGAATGTGAACGTCAAGGGTGCTTGGCTCTGTTCGGCCTCAATATTTCCCAAGATGAGCCAACCCGGCGGCAGAATCATCAACGTGGCCTCGGCCACGGTATTCAGCGGATCTCCACTTTGGATGCACTACGTGGCTTCGAAAGCCGCAGTAATCGGCATGACGAGGGTTATGGCACGAGAGGTGGGGCCGCAAGGAGTCACCGTAAATGCAATTGCCCCTGGTTTTACCCTGACCGAAGCGAGCCTCAGCCTCATGGAAGACGCTGAAACATACGGAGTCGACCGCGGCGCCATCAAGCGCGCCAGCGCACCCGAGGACATCGTTGGAACCGCACTATTTCTAGCAAGCGAGTCGGCCGGCTACATCACAGGGCAAACCCTCGTGGTCGACGGTGGAAAACAATTTATCTAAAAGCACATCCAATAAATGCAGCACAAGGAGCAAAATGAACAAGATCAACTACATCTCTCCAGATGGAACCACAACCACTCTTGAGGCCCGCGACGGTGATTCCGTCATGGAAACTGCCGTGAAAAATGGCGTCAAGGGCATTGTCGCCGAGTGCGGCGGAGCTTGCGCCTGCGCTACCTGTCACGTGTATGTAGAAGATGCATTTCTTGCTGCTGTCGGAGGCGCCAACGATCTAGAAGACGACATGCTCGACGGAACCGCTGCCGAACGCCTGCCAAACTCAAGACTTTCCTGCCAGATAAAGATGCGTGCCGAGCTGGATGGCATCACTGTTCGCATCGCACCGAAGCAGGTCTAGAACCGTGACCGCAAAAATCCTCATCATTGGTGCCGGCCAGGCGGGCATGCAGATTGCCGTGTCTCTGCGCGAGAGTGAATTTGCGGGAGACATCACAATTGTTGGCGAAGAGGCCTATGCCCCCTACCAGCGCCCGCCGCTATCAAAGGCTTACTTAGCCGGAGACTCAGACGAAGAGTCTCTAGAGTTTCGCAACCCTAATTTTTATGCCGAAAATCGAATCAAATTGGTTACCGGCGAGAAAATAATCGGTGCAGAATTTGGTGAAAATGGAGGGGTTGCAACCGCAGCCTCGGGCAAGACATACTCCTTCGATAAGCTAGCGCTGGCCCCGGGTTCAACCCCGAGAAAACTCACGCTCGAAGGTGCCGAACTAGACGGCGTGCTTTACCTACGCGACCTCGATGATGCCAAAGCCCTCAAGGATCGTTGGGATGGCGCAAAGAATCTCGTGGTCATCGGCGGCGGATTCATCGGCCTTGAGGTGGCTGCGGCAGCGCGCAAAGCTGGCAAAACAGTGACCGTCTTGGAGGTTGCCGATCGCCTAATGGCCAGAGCGGTCTCGCCGATCACCAGCGAATTTTATCGTGAGGCGCACGAGCGCCGAGGAACCTCGATTCGACTCGGGGTTCAAATGACCAAATTCATCGGCGCCGAAGGCAGAGTTTCTGGTGTTGAACTTTCCGACGGCAGTGTCGTGCCAGCTGAAATTGTTATGGTCGGAATTGGCGTCATCGCTCGCGGTGAAGTTGCCGAGTCACTCGGTCTTGAAACGATGAATGGTGCAATCGTGGTCAACGAATTTGCCGAAACCTCCAACCCTTTGGTTGTGGCTGCCGGAGACGCAGTGCTCCTGCCTTATCCACTGGGTGGCGATACCCAAGTGCGCCTCGAATCCGTGCAAAATGCCGTTGATCAAGCGAAAGTTGCTGCAGCCACTCTCCTAGGCACAAAAGACGCTTATCACGCAGTGCCTTGGTTCTGGTCGGATCAAGCTGAGCTAAAGCTTCAGATTGCAGGGCTGTCGATGGGGTATGACCAAACTGTTCTTCGCGGCAATCAAGCCGATGAGCACTTTTCGGTGCTTTATTACCGAGATTCAAAGTTGATTGCGATCGACGCAGTCAACGACGTGCCAGATTACATGGCGGTTCGGCGAGCCCTTGCGGCTGGGCACAACATCCCAGCCGATCTTGCCTCAGATTTTTCTATCGCGCTAAAAACCCTAATCAATGCCGAGAAGGCCTAGGAGTGAAACCAATGAACAAAAATTACACAATCGAGACCGTTGAGACTTTGGCTTCGGGGCACTCACCTAAGGGAACCTGGACAAACTTGGATGACGTATGGCGTGCAGCTGAGGAGTTTATGCGCGTTCGGGGGAACGACATTCACATCCCAATCTCGCTCACTTTTGCTGAACTTCTATTGGATGCCCATCCAGAGGCCGACCCTCTGGTTACTCGCTTGGCGATTCTTTTGCACGACAGTGGCTGGGCAAGAGTAGATGAATCCAAGATCTTGACCGAGGGATTCCAAGGTGATTGGCGCAAAAGCGACATCCGTTTTCAGCACGAGGTCGAGGGTTGCAACATCGCCCGTGAGATTCTTCCGGCACTTGGCTACAGCGATGAAGTGATTGAGCGCGTAACCACAATTATCGACGGCCACGACACCCGCCCCGACCACAAGAGCATTGAAGATGCCCTGATGCGCGATGCCGACCGCCTATGGCGATTCACTCCTGCCGGCATTGCTCTTGCATCCGGTTGGTTCAAGAAGACACCGAGCCAATATCGAGTGCAGCTTGAAGAAACCACCTACCCAGAACTCATCACCGAAGCTGCTCGCGCTCTTGCTTCGGCCGAGCTGGCGCGCTCCATCGAACTCCTAAAGCTTGACCTAATCTAAGGAACCACATGACCACGCTCGAGGCTTACTATGACGATATTTTTATCAATGGACAATGGCAAAAGTCATCGTCAGACAAATTTATTGACGTGATTGACCCTGCCACCGAGCAGGTATGGGGACGTGTTCCAGACGCAAACGAACAAGATGTAAACGCCGCAGTTGAAGCCGCTCACCGAGCGTTTAAGTCACCGGGATGGAGCGACATCGGGGCCGCCGCGCGCGGAGCCTTCATGCTTAGATTTGCCGATGAACTGGCTGCTCGAGCTGAAAAGATGGCGTTGTTCATCACCAGCGAAAATGGCACACCAATCTCGGAGTCGAGCAACGCGGCAGCGCACTCTGCCGGCATTCTTCGCTACTTTGCTGGCATGGCTGACTATGTCGACCAAGAAGACATCCGACCATTTATTGGCAGCACTACGAACTACACAATTGTTCGCCGCGAACCCAAAGGCGTGGCCGCTCTAATCGCGCCCTGGAACTTCCCGCTGACCCTAGTGATGGTCAAGTTGGCTCCAGCTCTGATTGCCGGCTGCACCGTCGTCATCAAGCCGGCATCCGAAACTCCACTTGATTTGCGTGTTCTTCTCGAGGCCGCAGTTGCTGCGGGCATTCCGGCTGGCGTGATTAACCTCGTGACCGGCTCGAGAGTGGCCGGTGGCATCTTGGTGCAACACCCGCTAGTGGCCAAAGTTGCGTTCACCGGCTCCACCGAAGCCGGTCAGGTTATAGCCGAGCAATGTGGCCGCCTGCTTCGCCCAGTAACCCTCGAGCTAGGTGGCAAGTCGGCAAGCATTATTTTGCCAGACGCCAGACTCGAAGATTTTGCTGCGATTATCAATCGAACTTGCCTGCGCAACACCGGGCAGACTTGCTACAACTCGACCAGAATATTGGCACCTCGCTCGATTTACTCTGATGTCGTCGATCTAGTTGCCTCAACGGTAAGCAACACAATCATGGGCGACCCATTCGATCCAAAAACCGTTTATGGCCCATCCGCATCTGCTCGTCAGCGAGACACAGTCGAGAAATACATTCAAATCGGCAAGGATGAGGGTGCGTTGGTCGCAACCGGCGGCGGCGGTCGACCGAAAGGTATTGATCGCGGCTACTTTGTGGCCCCAACGGTTTTTGCAAATGTTGACAACATGATGCGGATTGCTCAAGAAGAGATATTTGGTCCGGTGCTCGTTGTGATTCCATTCGATGACGAAAAAGACGCCATAAGAATTGCGAACGAGTCGAGATTTGGCCTTGGCGGATCAATCTTCACTTCAGACACTGACCATGGCGTCGAAGTAGCCGCGCAAATTGAAACCGGTTCAATCGGAATCAACTTCTTTGGTTCAAACTTGGCAGCGCCTTTTGGCGGTTGGAAAGACAGCGGAATTGGCATGGAGTATGGTCCCGAAGGAATTTCGGCCTACCTGCGCCTAAAATCGGTTCATCGACAGCGTTAGTTCTTCATTTAGGCAACAGTTTCGCAGGAGCACGTAACGGTTGGATTCTCTAGTTTGTGACTATGCCTTGTTGCCAGAGAGCACAAGCTCCACTGAGCCAACACCGGTTGAGGTGACCTTGATTGGGATACCCCAATCTTGCTGATGAATGTGGCACTGCGCGCCTTCTTCAGACTCGTCACAGGAGGCACCCTTGGCAGCTACGTGCAAGACTCCCTCCGTGATGGCCGGATTCAGCGTGATCTTGCGAGTCAGTTCCTGCGAATTGCCGGCGCCTTCAAGTAGCAGTTCTTTTGGCGTTGAACTGACCACCAAGAAGCTCGATGGGCCGTAGCGATCATCTAGTTTCTGGCCGGGAGGGGCACTGAAGGTGACGTTGATTACTAGCTCACCAGCCGTGACCTCAAGGGCCGGCCTTGCGGTGCGCATCGCGGCACCCTGAATCAGCGAACCTTCTTCAATGGGCAAAAGTGAAATGCGATTTGCTGAGGTTTCAACTACGGCAAGCCTTGGGCCGGATTCGGTTGCAACAAGTTCTAGGTCGCTTGGCTCCATCAGAGCCCGAGCAATCGTTGAAACAGAGTTTGTGTCCGGTGAATACTTGCGAATTGCTCCGTTATAGGTGTCGGCAATCAAAATGCTGCCATCAGGCAACTCAAGCAAACCGAGTGGGTGCTGCAGCAGAGCCTGATCTGCCGGGCCATCTAAGTGCCCAAAATCAAACAGGCCTTTGCCTACTTGGCTCGATACTTGGCCATTTTCCAGTGTTCGAAGCGCAGATGTTTCTGCATCAATCAGCCAAACTTTACCGGGCTGGTTCTTTGAGCCAACCAGCGCCGAAGGTTGGGCAAACCAAGCGTCCGCATATGACCCGTCGACCAAGCCCTCATTGGTGGTGCCAGCAAAAATACCTAGGGTTTTGGTGTCAAAGTCGTAGGCCCAGATGCGGTGCTCGCCAGACATGCCAATGAGCAGTTGATCCGCAACGACTTCGATGTCCCACGGTGTCGAGATGTTGACCGAAAGGGCAGGGCCGGTCGTTTCATCTTTTTGCATCCACTGGTTGCCGGTGCCGGCGAGGGTAAACACGTTTTGGGTTTCTAAATTGATTGCTCGAATTAGGTGATTTGCGGTGTCGGCCAGGAGCAAGTGAGCCCCAACTCGACTCGCCACATCGTCATCTAAGAAGATGGCGCCGTAAGGTTCTGCGAAGCTTGCGCTGAGGTAATCGCCATCGGCGCTTCCTCGAGACCCTGTGCCAATGGTGGCAACCGGGTCGATGAGGTTCGAAGTTTTTAGGCCCACGAGATTGTGGCCACCACTGTTGCTCACCAAAAGTTCGGCGCCACCGAGCAGGCCCGTATAGCGAGTCGGAACCGCCACAATTTTGCCTGGCTGCTTGAGTGCCAGAGAGCTAGGCGTCGGTGCCAGGTAGACACCCTTGCCGCGTGTCAGATTGCCGGCCTCCTCATATTCGGGCACGAGCTGCAGCAGCAGTGCATCGATGGCGTGTGCGTGACCTTCGCCCGAGTAGGTGGCGATAATCTCGCCAACTGGGTCAACTAGCACCAGCGTTGGCCAGGCCCGAACGCCATAGCTCTGCCAAGTTGACATGTTTGGGTCATTGAGAACCGGGTGAGTGATTTCGTGTCTCGAAATAGCTGCCGCAACCGATTCGGGCAGTTTTTCGTGCTCGAATTTTGGCGAGTGAACGCCAACCACGGTCAAAACATCGCTGAATTTCTCTTCGATGGGGCGCAGCTCGGCTAGAACATGGTGGCAGTTGACACAGCAGAGGGTCCAGAAATCAAGAAGCAAAAAACGACCAGCAAAGTCTTTGATTCCTAGACGTGGGTTTTCGGTGCCAAACCAGGTATCGCCAATAAGTTCTGGAGCACGGGTCACTTGATGGCTCTCCTCGAGCTAATGACTCCGGTGTTGAAGCCGGCTAGGTGCAATCCGCCGTGGAATCTGGCGTGTTCAATCTTGATGCAGCGATTCATGACGACGTTTAGGCCAGCCTCGGTGCCGCGCTCGCCCACCTCATCATTCCAAACTCCAAGCTGTAGCCAAATCGTCTTGGCCCCGATGGCGATTGCTTCATCCAAGATTGCTGGAGTATCGGATGGCTTGCGAAAAACATTCACGATGTCGGGAGTCTCTGGAAGATCTTGAAGAGATGCGTAGACCTTCTCATCGAACAAGGTGTCAATCATTGGGTTCACGTAATAGACCTTGTAGTACTCGCCGCCCTTGAGGTAGCTGGCAACAAAGTAGCTTGCGCGCGAGCGGTTCGATGAGACGCCAACCATTGCAACGACCTTCGAAGATTGCAAAATCTCCAGGCGCTTTTTTGCCGTTAGTTCTTGGTAGCTCATCTGGTTCTCCCGGTCGCTGCTTCAAGGGCCTGGTCGAGATCCCAGAGAATGTCCTCAAGGTCCTCGATGCCAACGCTGATGCGGATGAGGTCTTCTGGAACCCCAGCTGCTGCCAATTGGTCTGGGCCGAGTTGGCGGTAAAGAGTGGAGGCCGGGTGAATAATCAGGCTCTTAGCGTCACCGATATTAGCCAAGTGGCTGATTAGCTGAACATTGTTGATGAGCTTCTCGCTGGCCTTGCGGCCACCTTCTACACCGAAGGAGAAAACTGCGCCAGGTCCCTCTGGAGCGTATTTTTTTGCCAACTTGTAGTCAGGGTGAGACTTCAGTCCGGAATATGAAATCCAACTGACGCGCTTGTCGCTGTCGAGCCAGTCGGCGACCGCCTTGGCGTTAGCAACGTGATCCTTCATGCGCTGGGGGAGGGTTTCGATGCCCTGAAGAAGCTGGAAAGCGGCATACGGAGAAAGTGTCGGCCCGATGTCTCGAAGTTGTTCGCTCCGAAGCTTGGTCAAGAAGCCGTATTCGCCAAAGTTTCCCCACCATTCCAAATCGCCATAAGCGGCAACGGGTTCGGTCATGAACGGAAACTTGCCGTTGTCCCACTTGAAGGTACCGGCGTCAACAACAACGCCTCCCAAGGTAGTGCCGTGACCGCCAAGAAACTTGGTGGCAGAGTGAATCACGATGTCGGCGCCGTGCTCTATCGGGCGAATTAGGTAAGGCGAAGCGGTTGTTGAGTCAACGACCAGCGGGATGCCGTTGCGGTGGGCAACCTCTGCGAGCCCTTCGATGTCTGCAATCGCAGTCGATGGGTTAGCAATGCTCTCGGTGAAAATTAGCTTGGTGTTCGGTCTGATAGCGGCTTCGAAGTCTTTAGGGTCTGAAGAATCAACGAAGGTGCTCTCAATGCCGAATCGTTTGAGTGTGACCGTAATTTGAGTCACGGTTCCGCCGTAGAGCCTTGAAGAGCTAACGATGTGGTCGCCAACTCCGCAGAGCGCTACGAAGGTGATGAATTCGGCAGACTGCCCGCTAGCGGTGGCTACTGCGCCAATTCCGCCCTCTAGGCTGGCGACTCTTTCTTCAAAAGCGGCAACGGTCGGGTTTCCGATGCGAGAGTAAATGTTTCCATACTTTTCGAGCGCAAAAAGGTTTGCCGCATCCTTGGTGTCTTCAAAGACAAACGAAGTGGTCTGGTAGATCGGAACTGCGCGAGCGCCATAAACCGGGTCCGGGACGCTGCCGGCGTGCAGGGCTCGGGTTTTAAAACCAAATTTGTGCTCTGACATTGCATTGCTCCTGTGTTTTTTAGGTTAGATCCAGCGCAGAGCGCGTTTTTCGATTGAGACAATTATGACGTCGCTGAGCTTGCCCAAGAGCGCCAAAAGAATAATCGCCATAAACAAAATGTCTGTTCGGGCAGTGTTTTGGCTATCCGTGAGCAAGAACCCGAGGCCCATCGAACTTGCGATGAGTTCGGCGGCAACCAAAAATAGCCAAGCCTGAGCTAGGCCTAGGCGAAGACCAGAAAAAATGATGGGTGAAGCCGCTGGCAGCAAGACCTTGGTGACGAGTTTCACGCCTTTTAGGCCGTAGGTTCTTCCCACTTCGATGAGGTTTCGGTCAACGGCTGCCAAGCCTGAGGCCACGGTGGTAAACACCGGAAAGAAAGCTCCAATGGCCACCAGAGTGATCTTCGGTTCTTCGTAGATGCCCATCCAAATTAGGAGCAGCGGCACCCAGGCCAACGACGGAACTGCGCGAAGGGCGCCGATTGTTGGCTGCAAAAGTTGTGAGGCGGTTTTTGAAAGGCCGACTGTTGACCCCAGGGTGATTCCTAAGACGGCACCGATAGCAAAACCGGTGAATACTCGCTGAACGCTGATTGCCACGTGGCCCCAGAGGGTGCCGCGCTCAATGAAGCCTAGAGCGCCCGACACAA
>Ga0209134_10000162_pt1 | contig 17539 bp, 22 predicted proteins | sample LauGreSp1BDMLBSN_2_FD_187566 | JGI IMG/M metagenome (GOLD analysis project Ga0209134, IMG submission 187566) | Freshwater lake microbial communities from Lake Michigan, USA - Sp13.BD.MLB.SN (SPAdes) (version 2) | ecosystem: Environmental > Aquatic > Freshwater > Lake | place: Lake Michigan, USA... | reverse complement strand
TCGTGTTGTTTCTCATCCGTCCGTAGTTTATATCATGCTATTGTATTTGTCAAGCGTCATTCGACCGCACCTTTCTGTATGCAAGCTTATGACGCCAGATGTACGTGCGTGCGCTCGTGACGTTGACGTCTAAGTCTTCTGCTATTTGGCGTAATGTCCTCGATGCGAACCATTCCGGGTCAGTTGGCCACGTGATGCGATAACCGTCGTACTTGTTTTTTATGCCGTGCTTTTGCAAGTAACCATAGACCGTATTTTGCGGTACGTTTAGTGCTTCTATAATTTCCGATGTTGTCCGCTCTTCGTACCATTGCACGTCACGCGGCCATTGATGCCTACGAATAATCCGCGCTTTGTATCCGTTCTGATGCATATGTCTTCGAATGACTTTCCAACTAACTTGTAACTCATCCGCAGCTTGTTGACTCGTGCGCATCGAATACCATTCTGGCGACGTGGGAAAGTCCGCAGTTATCCGTGGTCGTCCTCTGCCCTTGGTGACGATACCGTGTTCGACGCAGTATTCTTTGACTTCGCGCCAAGGCTTCGATAACTCTATACCGATTTGCTTCACTGACCTTCTCGCGTACCACGCCAGATCTGTGGGATAGTCTGAAAATTCTTCGAACTCTATCACCATGATGGCGCCGTGGTGCTTCATACCGCGCACTTCTTCGAAGTGGTAACCGACGTCATCGACGGGAATGTTCAGCGCACGCGCAATGTACCAGCTGGGGTTGTCGCTCTGCAGAGTCGCTATGACGTCATCGGTATAGCGGAGGTCGTCTTTGCAAATCATATCAACCCCTCCCGATGTAAGAACCGCCAATACTTCGCCGTGCTGCACTTAACCCCAAGCGCTTCGCCAGCTTCTTTGTCATTCGATGTCGAGTCCAATATAGCGCGCTGCTCGTCGGTAATGACGACGCGCACCTTTGGCGCTCGAATGTTCATAGTTGTTCGTAGCATCCAAATGGTACGACCGCTGACGTCCAAAGCTTTGGCCACGCGTTGATTGCTGAATGAAGACCGGAGCAACACCATGACCGACTCGGTTAGTTTTACCGGGTCTTTGATGCGCTTGCCCACGTGGCGACGTCGCATTACTTCCAAGGTTGAGTACGCAATACCGAAGCGCTTCGCCAGTTGTTGGTTCGTCGCCTTGCCTTCGAATGCACGCAGCATCTCGCCCGTAACATGATGATTTCGTATGGTGCGGTGTGAGTCAGGGACCAAGGTACGACGCAGTTTATAAACGGTCGCATAGTCGTAGCCGTATTCGTCCGCGACGCTTCGTGCGGATCGCGACGCATCCCACAAAGCCGCCTCAAAGGCAGCTCCGTGTTTCTCGATGTATCGCTGTGCGGTTTCCATGGTAAACGTGTATTTCTGTGGCGCTCTCATAGGTGAATCGTCCTTGCAATAAACACCGCATCAATCTGGGCCCGCACGTCTTCAAAGGTTTTGCCTTGGTAAGTTTTGACCTTGCGGTCTTTTCGTCCGCCGGTTGTTTCGAGTGTGCCAATCCATACGCCATCCATACCCATGGCCACGCGTGCGCTGTAGCGCCTCTGTGCGGTCTCGTAACGCACGCGCCAAGCCATCCCGGTACAATGCCACTCTATCAACGGTACGCTCATCGTGTGGGCTCCTCGTGTTCTTTGTTGCGCTGCTGAATGACTGAACGAAGCTTGGCTTCGCGTAGCAATAGCACTAAGTGCCGTTGTTCTTCGCGCTTGGTCAGGTAGGTTAAAAGCTTGCGTCGTAGTGTCTCAATCTCTTCGCTTACCTGTTTGAGGTCGGTGTCAATAGTTGGTCGCGGTGTCAATGCGTGCCTCCTCAATAATGCTCAACATGTAGTGCGCATCGCAGACGCGGTGAGTGTAGTTTTCATCGCGTTCAATGAGAAACTCACACCCACACGACGCCGTCACGTAGACCGCTCCCACGTCGCGCCGCTGCGTAATGAACTTGTACATGTCGTAGTCGCGATACAAAACATTTTGGAGTACGGTCATCGATGCATTGCGCTCGGTCCCGGTAAACTTCAGCGTGTAGCCACCCAGTCCCATTACCTGAAGCCATTCAAAGAATCTGTTACGCATTATTGCGCTCCGTTCTCTGTTTGCTGTCGAATAAATTCCGCCATGGCAATTTTCAACGCCGGCAATATTGCGACGTCATCGCCAATAAAAAACAGTACCTCAGGCGTATCTATCCTGCCGTATATCTTTTCATCGTAGTACACACCATGCAGCATTGCAGTGCATGCTTTATCGCCGCTCTCGCTGTTGAAATACTTGAACGTCATTTGGATGCCATCAGGTATCAGCGTGATGTTTTCGGTATGGTTCTGATCAGTCAGGTGCAACATACCAAAAGCATTTGCTAGCCCGTCAAGGCTGCAATCTTTGTACCGAAGCATTTCCATCTTGTACAAAAACCTACTGTCTTCTTGCATTTGTTCAAAATATCCTTTTTGCCAGACAGGATATGTAGCGAGTTTTGTAGCAAGTTCTGTAGAAAGTTTCGTTTCCTTCGCTGGGAACCATTTGGGGAAGAGTAATTGCAACATCATTTTGCCTTTCTGAAGCGTCTTGCTTCGCGTGTCGTTGAATGCCAATGTCCGCCAGCTGGGTTGATGATGGTTCCGTGGTCGCTGCGTAGTACTGCGTAGGTGCGCGTACCGTATTCGATGTCGGCATAGTCGAGCATCCCGACGACGCGCTGCGCAAACTCTCTGTCGATAGCCACAATCATTTCGCAAGCGCACAAGGTGCGGTCATTGTCGGCCCGATGGATGGCGAGGGTTATTCGCTCGTGTATCGGTCTTCGCAGGTCGGTCAGTACGGACATAGTGATTGCCTTTCTGTATAAGAAAAGCGACGACCGTAGTGGTCGTCGCTGAAGTCCCGTTGTTTAGCCGATAATCATACCGAGGTAGTTGACCTGAGGAATAACCTTGTACCCGCGGGTCATCATGACAGCCATTGCCCAGTCAATAGTCATTGACGTGCTACGAATCAACATTGTCAATTCCTCGTCGCTGTAGTCTGCGGTGTCGATGATTTCCTGAGCGGTTGCGAAGCGGGTGTAAATTGGCTTTTTGGCCTCGCAGGTCTTGCACGATTCCATGTAGGCAATGGTTGAGGTCAGTGCGTTTGCCTGAGCTTCGGTCATTGGTGCGGTTGCGAATGCGATGGTCATCTTCGTTGCCCTTCTGTATCTTCAGTCATCTGACTAAAGTAATAATATATCATGCTATTGTATTTGTCAAGCGTCAACACGAAACTCGTCACGTGGTACAATGTTATCGGATGCGGAAGTCACTAAATACCACGTTCGCGTTCGCCTTGCTCGGTGACGACCGGCTTTGCATGTTACGAGTCTCGAGCTAACGGCACATGCAAAGTAAAAAGCAAACACAAAGCCCGACGCAGACTGGTGCGTCGGGCTTCGTGTAATCGTATGAGCATTACCCAGACATCCTGGGAATAATAAAATTATACACTAACGCCACGCAGTGCAGTGCGTGGCGTTGGTGCAGATGACCGTCACGGGAAAGGCACCGTTTCGGATGATTGATTATAGCACCGCGATGCAGTTCTGCCAAGAATAGGACATCGCGGTCTTCGTATTATATCGGCTTTGTTGGCCACGTGGTGACGTTCCACACGATCCCGTCGGTGATGTCGCGCAGTTGCTGGCGATAAACTCGCCACGCTTCCACTGTGACCGCATCGAGTCCGACATCAGGTAGCTGCGTATAGTCACAATCGACCAGCTTGGTATTTCGCACGATGCGCAGTGCGTCCATTGCTTCGGCTTCGGTGAACGGTTGCTCTTCAACGTCGGCACCTTCGGGAAGCACTGCGTACGGTTCGCCGTACTCATCGAAGTACGAAAACGTGATGTTCTTTGGATTATAGATTCGATAAATCATAGTAGCACCATGTGCAATATAGGTGATTCGCCGGCACCGTCTTCGGTGACCACTGCAAGCGTGTGTGTGCCCGTCGTGGTCGTTGCTTTGTACTGTACGACGTCGCCAGCTTTGAAAAACCGGGTCACTGAATGCATGAACTTTACATCTCGCAGAGCGCCTACGCCCATTGAGCAAACGTCAACCGAATTAATACGTAGATCACCGTGGAAGTTGTCACGAGAAGCCAACGAGCCCACGACGCTTATCATGTAGTAACCAGACATAGGCAACGTTATCGACGAGCCAGACCAGGTCATGTTGCCGCCGCTGTCGATTTCTTCTTGCCAAGTCACAATTACGCCGGCCGTAGTTATGCTGAGCGTTGACGTGCGGGTCAACGTAAGAAACACCGCATCGTCACGACGTTCTACCGTGCTGATTTGGTCTTGCATTAATTTTGAATTATTAGATTTCAGCCAAGTCAATACGCACCTCCTCGACACCTTCCGAACTTATCGACAAAGATACCGCGAAGATTTTACGCGTAATTGTCGTTTCGTCTATTGTTCTTACGCTGACCAAATCACCGAGATAATAATCGCGACCGTAACGCCATGCCGAAGACTGTAAGACTTCGATGTCATATGCCTGTACTTTGAACCGTTGGCGACGCTCTCGAGAAAAAGCAAGGTTCCGCAGTTGATTTATGTTAGTCTGGTCCGCACCCTTGACAAAGAATTCCCGCAAATCTAGACCCGTTGGCGCAGTGACTGGGTAAGTAGTGCGTACTCGGTTTTTGTCCTTCCCTTGCGAGCCGACAGCATGAAACAACGTTGCATAGTTAATCAAATTTGTTGATTGACTCAGATTGCCGACGGTGTCGTTCTGTTGACTAAACTTGACGTAACTTGTGCGGTCGGCTCCGAGATTATCAGCGTAGAAAAACGTAAAGCCAAGCGTTGCAATATTAAAATATACAGTAAAATCAAGACCGCCGGTGTCGGCTACCTTGACCATTGTGTCGTGTACGTTTTCGCCGCTGCAAGATATGTCAATCGCGGTACCGATGCCGAGATTGGTGACGTTGGTTGCCGTGCTAATCCGTCCGTCTGTCCATCGTTGCAGATTAGAACCGTATCTTCGTGAAAGATTCGCGCCAAAATACGGAGGATTACCGAATGCATTACTGCCGATGTTGTAATTCCAAAGCTGGGTCATAATTGACGATGCAGTTGTATACGTTGATGTTTTAAAGTAAGACGCACCCAGCAAATTTGGATACCACGCCACGATACGATCTTGCAAAATACACTGCGCATCAATTGCGGTCACCCTAAGAATAGGATTTTGTCCATAGATGCGTTCCCAAAAACGTATGAACCCAGTAAACTCTGTATAGGCTTCTATACCTGCTGACGGATTACTTCGTGTTATTTCAATAATATATCCGTAATCCAAATCAGAGACTACTGGCGCGTTAAGGTTAACCGAGAATGTGGCAATGCTTGGCGTATTGACTTTGTGTACAACTGCGATGTCGAGCGGGGTAACGATGCCAATCGCCACCCCAGCATCGTCGTACAGTTTAATCGTGTACAGTACTGTCATCAGTTAGGCTCTGCTTAAAATAAACACACCGCTTGCGAAGGATTCTGTAACAACACTTGAAAATGTCGCGAACGTAGCAATACTGCCCGCGGTTGCAACTTCGAATTGACCCGAATGTGTAACGTAATGCGTTGCCACTGCAGTTGCTGCAAACCGAGTCTCAATGACCGCAGTAGCGTCTAGAAATAACCTAATACCACGCTGTCCCGTGGTTTGCGCAGATAAAATACCGCTTAGGGTTGCAGTGTACAAACCCGCGCGATTTATTGTAATTCCGCCCGTCGTTGTGTTTACAGTAAACAAGTTATCAGCAGTCGCGGACGAAGATGAATAGCCCGCAACGTTTACTGGTGCAGCAGTGGTCATGGACGCGGTGCCGCCGCTCATTACTGCGTAGGACTGGTACGGTAGCTGTGTAGTTGTACCGTACATTGCGTAGTCTGTCGTAATGCCCGACGCGGTGATTGCCGAACCACTGATTACCACGGTTCCTAATTGTAAGTATGTACGACCGACCAGCTGCGCACTTGTGCAGACCGCGACACGGACAGCGTAGGTGGTAACGGTTGTACCGCTGACGCTTCTCGATACGGTCAAAGCGCCAGCGGTGTCGTTGACAAAGACGACTACGTTGTATGTAGCGTTTGCCAGCGTAGTGATTACGATTGCCGCCGACGTCGTGTTTTCGTAGAAGTAGCCGCCGACAATCGCCGCTCCCGCTGCGATGGTCAACGTATTTGTTCCGTTGCCGGTCATTGCCAAGAGTGAGCCGGTTTGCAGTACGCCATTGTTGAGCGTCTTCGTTTCCATCGCGATCATTCGCGATGTTTCGTATCCGCTTCCGTTTCCGTCGCCATATCCTACTCCGATTCCGGTCGCCATTCCTATCGATTGCTCAGCCATGTTTTTATACTCCTATGTAGCGGTTATTGAAATACATGATGACCATTGAATCGTTCGTCGTTGCCGTCGCGCTGACTGAAAAGTTTTGTATACCTGAAGCAAATACGGGGTCGGGATACAAACCGAAGTTCACAATATCGCTCGAAATGCTTAACGAGCCGAACTTGTTTACGCCATTTTGGTCTGTGATTGTTTTACGTCCGTACCGTAAATCAATTGTCCACGTGTTCAAAGCAGGTATTGTATCAGTGAACGAGATAACTCTACCTGCACCGTCTGCAATAACTAACGTAGTCAATGGTCCGATGCATTGCAAAATTGGATAAGAAACAACGTCGCCATTGTATGTAATTGTCACAATATTGTTTACTGAATACGAACCATACGGGACTGGGTAAGGCTTCGGGTACGGAGTAGGGTCGCCAAATTGTAATTGTGTAAGTTGCAATACTTCTTCATTTGACCCGTACCATGTAGGGTCATCGGCTCGTAGTTGGATAATCGCACGTACGTTAAAGTCGTTTGGTGTCGAATCCATTGTAGCGCCGGCAATTTTAACGTCGATGCTTTGGTCAAGTAAATACGGTGATTCGTCTACATATTGTCGAAGCGTTGCGGTATCGTTACCCGGACCAAATAACCTGTTCAGATAAACTCTGGCATCAGCATATTCAGGGTATGACGAGCAAGGTATGACGATTGGCAAATTGATGATGCGTGGATTAATTCGGTAGTCGATGTCAGAGTCGCCATTTTGAAACGGCCCGCGTTGCGTGATGCGAGTTATTTCGGGTATGCCCCAACCTACTGAACCTGTGAGATACATAGTCAATCCGCCGGGCCCGCCGTTTGCTGTATTGAATGTGTACGTATTTGTTCCGCGTGTAAATGTAATTTCTACCATCTACTCTGCCCCCAGTGTCATCATCCAAGCCCGTGCGTCGTTAATAAGCGATGACTCGGATTGGTTGTTGCTATACGACGCGTTCATATTCAGATTGTAAGTAACTCCGTTGGTGTTTGCACTTCCAACACTCACAGGCATTGAGCGCCCAGTGCTTCGACCGCCAGACCTGCCGTTTGTATCGCTGTCTGAACCTTGACCACCAAAGAACGCCATCACATCCGCCCACGCGTCTCTAGCCGCTTGTAACAATGCATTCTTAATCAATCCCGCACCGTTTGTTATACCGTCCGCGATTCCTTGTACCATGTTTTTTCCAAGCTTCAATACTTCGGGCTTGACCTCATCAAAGAAGGTTTGTAAGTCGGCTTGTAGGTTAGAAAAGAATGCCCACAGATCCGTCAGAGCGGTTGCAATGGTCGTTTTCATGGTCACAAAAGCGCCAGCAAAGTCGCCTTTGGCCAGCTGAGACAATGCGGTTAGAATACCTGTAATCGATGCCATGCTAATGCTTACCAGTGAATAGAACGCATCTAGAACAATTTTAATGTACGGCCATGCAATGGTAAACGCTTGGCTCAGCAACTTCCAAGCCGCTGCGGATGCATTAAACGCCAGTACTAACACGTCGCGTATTAGCGTTGCCATCGCACCAAGTAGCGTGGTCATCGTAGAGATATACCCTTGCATCGTTGGAGACCCTAAGTATTCCGCGATTGCTCCACCTGCCGATGTAATCGCAGGGACAACGACGGCAACCCACGCACTAAACGCATCTGTCAGAGGTTGCAAAAATACCAGCACTGTATTCAGCCCTGCGCTCATCTGTGCAAGCACACCCGGGACCCCTGCGATTGCTTTTCTAATAGTGTCGAAGACTCCCGACGTCGTGCCGGTTTCGTTCATCGATTTGATGAATCCGGATAATGACTCGATTGCAGACTTGACCGCAGGTACGACAGTGTCACTCATGAACTTACCGAACTCCATCAGAATTGGCATTAGTGCCTCGCCAAGGGTCTGTTGGATGTCTGCGAACTTTTCCTTTAGGACGATTTGTTGTCCGGCATAGGTGCCAACGGCTGCCGCTGCCGAGCCGCCAAACTGGGTATTCAGTTCTTTCATCATGAGCGATTGCGCACCGGCAACATCGCCACCCTCGACCATGGCTTTGATCATGGCTTCTTGTTCCGCAGTGAATTGCACACCGCTTCGACCAAGAGCCGCGATACCTTTGATAGGGTCGTTCAGTGCCTTCCCGACTTGCATTGCCGCGCCGTTAAGGTCGATTCCGAGCGCTTGGCTCATGTCGATGATAGATTGCGTCGCCCCGCCGAAGTTCTCTCCTTTGATGTTGGTAAACGTCGCTAAAACGTTTTGCGCACCAAGGATTGCATCGTCACTGAACAACGACGCTCCGTTGGTTGCGCTCATCGCCTGCGCCATGTTCGACATCTCGGATGCGGTCAATCCCGCAGCGCTTCCCGTCGACTTAATCACCGCTTCGGTTTGCGCCATCACCGAGTTCCACGCGGAAGCTTCTTCGATTGCACCGCCGACAAAGTCAGTAACCGCACTAATGGCCTTGCCGCCAAGTTGTAACGCAAAGCCGCCAAGCGCTTGACCGACACCCTGCAGTACGCCAGTCATCACCGAGCCCATACCGTTGAACGACTTGCCCGCTCTGCCGGCATTTTTGCCAACATCGTCGAGCCCGTCGTTCACGGCTTTGGTTGTCTTGGTAACGTCGTCGTCAGACTTGAAACGAATCAGTACCGTCTCTTCGGCCATTATGTTTTACTCCGTCGCTGTTGTATCGACCGCTCCACGCCAATCATCATCAGGTCTTCTTGTATCGTAAGCCAAGACACCGCTTCTAACTCTGCTGGCGTACAGTGATACACATCTCGACACATGACCAACCGTATATATTGCATTGGCGCCACATCGCCCGTCCAAAGGTGAGCTTGTAGCGCCGTTTTTAGTTTCCCATTGGTGGATTGAGCCCAGCGAGGATTGAGCGCACGATAACCGGGAAGTGCTTCGCCGGCACGTCTTCGAATTCGCCGTTCTCGACTTCGACGCACTTTCGAAGAATTGAGACCATAACCGCGATGTCTTCTTTTGCGGTTTGAAGCTTGATGAGATCGCCGATGGTCAATTTGTTGTCGTCGATGGTGTATTGCATGTTGGGGATGCTCCTATAAAATTGTGTGGGGCTCAGTTTGGCACACGGTCACGCCCCACCATGACCGCACGCCCTACTATGCAACGTCGGTGTATGTGATTCCGGGACACCGTACCGTGAAAGATGCCATGATTGCGTCTGCGCTTGTTGCGTCGATTGCTGGGTAGTCAATTGATGTTATGTAGCCGGTTGCGTTGGTCTCGATGGTGTTGTTTCCCGAGCCCGTACCCTTTGGCAACCACTTACACTGAACCGCGCTTTTTGCTGCAAATGCCGCACTAACTAGGATATAAGCCTCGGTCACAGTCACTTCGGTATAAATGACGTTGATTGTCACGTCGACCGGTTCGAACTTGCCCAAAAGAATAAATGCGTTGGCACCGTCAAGAGTGTAGGTGTCGGAGTTCATGACCGTTGCAGTCGCCACGTCTACCGACTGCGTGCTTCCGCTGATGTCAACGTACGACCCCGCTGCGATTTTGATACTGATTGTCGATGCAATTCCGTTGATTGCTGCGGTTGTTTGCGCCATGGTGTGTTCTCCTATTGGACAATTTCAGATATTACCAGCGTTACCACGACCGTGTCGTAGCTTCGCCCCGAGGCTTGTGGCCATTCCAAGATTTGCGCACGACACCGCACGTCGATGAGTTGCCACGACGGAGCGACCAAGGTACGTACCGCATCGTGATACGCTGCCATGTATGATTCCATCGTATCAACTACGTCTTTGAGTCCGATACCCATTCCCGCTGGTCGAAGCAATGCAACGTCGGTGATGGTCCATTCGGTCATCATGACGTGCCCGCTTCCGCCGAGCGTTGTGGTACGTGTGCGTGCTGATTGCATACCAACCGCAGAGACAATCCGCGCCGGCACGTCCGCGATCTCGACCGCGTTCTTCAACGTGGTTCCGGAGTAAACCGTTGTCACACCGGTGACACTCATCGCTGCGATTGCGTCGACGATTGCGACCAGCTGTGAACTCATATCGACCGCCTCACATACGGACGCAGTAGCGTGTAAATGTCCTTGGGTATCTGCGGTGATGCCAGTACCATTCCATCAGCGCTTAGAATGGCTCTGTCGCTGTCTGGCGTGCCTTCGCGCTGGCGATACAAGTACGCTGCGATTCGTAGCGTAGCCGCGACGATGTCCGCCGGTGCCGTCGTTGTGTATGCGAATCGTCCGACGACGCTGATCGCATTCTCCGGTGACACTAAGTAGTTCCATTCCAAGTTAATACCGCGCTTGATTTTGATACCGTACGCAGGCTTGACGTTGGATGGTAACAGTACAACATTGCCAAGCGTGACCGAGTTGCCGTCGCCGTTGGTGATGCTCGTAAGACTAAATAGGTCTGCGCTGAGATAGAGCGTGTCGTAGTCCATCAGATCGCCGCCGTCGTTAAACAGTAGCGGAGTGTAGGTGCGCGTCGTATCGGCTGCCGCTTCGAACGTGCGGTGTGTGAATGAGTCCACCAAGGCCTGCGCACGGGTGACCGCATTGCCCAGCTGCGTATCATCCGCCGACGATGTGATGTTCATGTACGCTTTGAGTTCCGCGGTCGTCGTGTAGGCCATCAGAGTACCTTCGTTGTCTTCTTCGGCTTCGCTTCGGTCGGCTCTTCGTCCACTGCGACCGCGGAACCTTCAGCAATGAGTTGCTTTGCTTCGGCTTCGGTCACTTCGACGATTTCACCCGGTGCGTATGGCGTGTTAACTTTGCCGACACGAAAGACAATACCGTGAATCATTTGGATTTTCATTGGGGCTCCTTACGATGGGGAGGTGTCAAGGATTCCTTGACACCTCCCCGATTGACTAAGCGTGAACGCCAAGTGCGAAGGCTTCGATTTGGGTCACGTCGCCACCGTAGCGCCAAGATGCGACGATGTAGGTCAAGCCCTTGCGCACGTCGCGCCATCGCTCGATCTGAACGCCCGAGGTGCGCTCGACGAATGCGTAGTAGTTGTAGTTACCGAAGATGATTGACTTGTTGGTCGTGGCAATAGCTGGGATTTGTGCCGACAACATCACGGGCCAACCTTCGACCGTGCGCTGACCGTTCACCGTCTCGGTGATGCGGTTGTAGTTGGTCAGGTCGAGCGTCTTCAGTGCGCCCCATGTGGAGTTCTGCATAATGAAACCGGTCTGGCCGTTGGTCAGGTATTCGCCAGCAACGTCGGTGCTAAGTCCGACAATCTGCGCGTTGGTGATTGCCGCTGCGCTGAATGCGAAGGTGTTGGTGACCCGGGTCAGCAAACCGTAAGGCTGCGAAGAACCGGAACCGTTGATGATGTAGTTGTTGGCACTGACTGCCATTGCGCGTGCGATTTCGTTGTTCAGGAACTCTTCGAGGTTGCTCGAAGTGTCGGCCATGAGTTCATCCGACAATGCAAACTCGAGTGTGTCTTTGTACAACTGAATCGTTTTCGAGTTGGCGAAGTTTGGCTCGGATGCTGTTGCAGTGACGCCTTCAGCGACAATTCCCGGTGTTGCCTTGGTGCTCTGCGCAGGCATGATGTGCTTCCATGATTCCGTGGTCACGCGAGTGAAACCAATCTGACCAAGGAAGGATTGCTCATCACGGCGTGCGATGATTTCGCGGTTGATGGTCGTTGGAACGGTAAAGCCGCCGTCGTTGTTGGTGGCTTCGGTCAAGGTCTTGTAGAAGCCAGCTGCTGCGCTCTTTGCGTTGGTCAACGTGTCCATGACGGACGCGTCGGACGAACCACGCATGAACGACTTGTAGGCGCCGTGGTATTCGTTGGAAGCGTACGGTGATTCAGCTGCGACGACGACCGGAACGGTTGCCTTGATGGATGGAGCGTGGAACGTGCCACCTGCTACGGGTTCGCCGGCCAATTCACTGATTGCGGCTTTAACTGCGTCTTTGATGTTGTCCATGGTTTGTTCTGTTTCCTCTGTGTGTACTGCGGTATCAATATCGCTATGACCGGTGTTGACCGCCGCAGTGCGCACGGGATTCCCTTTGGTCGTAACTTCGGTAGTGGTGCGTGGCTCGGCTGGGGTTGGAGTCAGTGATATTTCACCGACCACCCATCGCTTAATTTCGCCGCCCACGCGCTCAACGAGGTGAGGCAAAGCGCCGGTCGAAAGACCCAGCGCGCCGCTCTCTGCTAACTTCATTACGTCGGCTGCGTATTTGTGACGTCGGTCAAGTTCGATTTGCACGTCGATGCCTTGGTCGTTCGGTGTCCATACTTTGACGGTGCCGATTTGCGACTTGATGCCACCGAGTGCGTGATCGTAGTAGACCGGCATTCCAACAAAGGAACGCGTCCCGCCGAAGTCAGTATCTTTGCTGAATCGGTCGCCGGTAAGGTCTTCGCCTCCGTACACAACACCGCGACCGCTCAATGTGAACGGAGCGACGGCTTTGATTGCGTGTGTTGGTGACTTCATTTGACCCCCAGTAACCGACGTGCGAAGTTCTTCGCTGCCTCTGCGTTCATTATCGCATTGCCGTCAAGTGATGCGGTTTTCATCATGTCTTCGTCGTCCATGTGCGCAGACGAGAAAGCTTCTTCGACCAAAGCTTCTTCTTCGGCAACGACTTCGTCCTCGACTATGGCTTCTTCTTCGGTCGGCTCTTCGATTGCCAATGCCGCCTCGGGAATAATCCAAAGTTTGCAGACGCCTTCGGCTTCGATGTCGCCTTGTACGATTTCGCACTTGCCTTCCATGTAGAAGACGCAGGCCCCACACATGATGCCTTCTGCCTTGAATGGATTCAGTTCACCGCCGCCGTAGTGCGCACCGTTGGCACCGATGCCTTGATTGAACAATCCGTACTCTTCAACAATCCCTTCGTAGACGTCGTACATAACAATCTGACGCTCAGAGAGTATGACCGATTCATCTAGCGCCTTCGTTGCGCTCTTCGGTTTGACGCCGTCGTAGCCAACGGAGCGAAGCGCCTTCATTGTTTCCCGATTGTGATACGCGGCAATGCGCAGCGATTCCATGTCGCTTTCGGAATGTCGTCGTGATGCTTTGGTACTCATGCTGTTCTCCTCAATAATACGACGTGCCCACGCACGCCCTTCGTCGCCACCCCAACCATTCCACGCTTGCCATCCTTTGCCCTGCTCATCCCACGTTGCGCCCTCCTTGTCAATCTCATGACGGTCGAAGTATGCAACCATGCGTCGCACCGTCACAAGACTCACCGGTTCACGCTTCGCCAGTTGATTCGCACGGGCCAAGCCGACCGGAGTCATACCGCGTTGTGATTCGGGCTTTGTCGCACGCACATCGAGCGCTCTTTGTGCATTGTCTGCGACGGCTTGCGGTGCGGTAAATGTGTCGGCCATCAAAGCGCCTCCATTGCTTTCTGTACGATGAAGTTCAGGTCACCCGATGCGCTCACTTGTTCCGCTGCGTTGGCCGCCGTGTTCCATCGACCTTGGTGGATGTCCGCTTGTTGATCGCCCACAACATACGGAGCGTAAGACGCGGCCGACGTGAGCAAAGCTTCGTCACCGCTTAGCGTGATGCTGTACGACCGGTTAAGCGTCTCGGAACCGCGAAGCCCGCCGCCAGTGCCGCGCTTGTACGGAACGGTGATTTCACCACGGCTTATCGCGGCCATCACGAAGCGCCGTTGCTTTACGCTTACGAACTTCATAGCGGCGCGTGCTGGTGGAGGTGGCTTGTCTTCGTTGAGCCGCGCTTGTACCTGCGTTGCATACGCAAGTGTAACCGTGCGTATCATCTCGCCAATCTGCGCTTCGCCAATGCGACCGACTATCTCTACGGTGATTCTACTCGCCATCAGCGCACCAACCGCAGAGTCGTATCGCATCGACAATTGACGTGCGCAGGTGGTCCGTCGGCTACTTCGCTTGGCCATTCGTCCTCAGTCAGTCCGTTGAGTTTTACGTTGTAGACTTGGCCCGTGCAAATAGGACACACAAGTTCGTCCGCGTCGGTGTTCCATACTCTTTGCATCTGAATACCACGCTGACCGAGATAGTCTTTGTATTGAACCGTTGCTTGCGATGCGGCTCGCGTCGTCTCTGTGATGGCGATCATCTTCGCGCGCATCGGGTCGCTCAGTGGCAACACCGCAGCTTGCAAGTCCTGAATCGTCATGCCCGGTGTCGTTCGGAACGTATCGATGATTGGTTTAATGCGGTCGGCCGTCGTCTGATCAATCTTATCAGTAGTCTTTGGTACGTAGTCGCCAAGCCAATCTTGGATGTAGCGCTGTTGACTGTCGGTCTCGACTGGGATACTAAACTGCGTACCGAGTCGGTCCAATCGCTTGCCCATCGTCGTCCCCAGTTCTGTATCCAGGACGGGTTTAATGACTTCGCGTAACGATGTTTCTGGCGTGTCGCTGTTGTAGATATCCTTTGCCCACTGCTCACCCTTTGCGCGCATCTCTTTGATAATGCGGTTATAAATGCGCAGTTCATCCGGTGTCATATCGTCGACCGGTGCTTTTATGGCGTTAACAATGTCGTGTACTTCAGCGACGGTCATACCCTTGTAGCATCTCGCCATTACTGCGATGACCTCTTCAGCGGTTATCAGCGCAGAATCAAACGAGGTGCGTGGGTCTCGTCCGCTCTTAATTCTACGCTCGACTTTTTTTGAGAGTAGCGCCCACTCTGCGGTCTTTGCTTCCGCGTCAGCTGGTATCTCGACTACTTCCGGAGTAGCTAGCGCCGGCTCCGTGTTTTGCGTTGGTTCGCTTGGTGCGTCCGGTGTTGGTGCCGGTGCTTCTTCGGCTGGCCAGTACTCATCCAAGTTGTCAATACCGAGTAGCATCGCCGCCGACCGCGCAGGGATTCCACCTTGCACGTACTGAAGGAACGAACTGGCCCGCGCTGCCTCGTCCTCTTGGAATACATCCATCATCTCGGGGTTAAACTTGAATTCGTACTTTAGTGGGTTGAGTAGTTGACTATTAATCACCGCTTCGTACATGTTGAGCCGTGGCACGATGGTTTCGCGCCAGAAACTTTGCCGGTCGGAATCCGCTGTTGCGTAGTTCGCCGCCGATGCTTCGAGCATGGTTCGCGGTACGCCCAGCGTCGCCGAAACCGCCGTGATGGTCCGCTCAGATAATTCCGGCATTTGCATCGTGTCAATGTTTGGGGTCAACTGCGTGACCTTTAGATCGGGACTGCGTAAAAACAGGTATTTGAACGCGTTGAGAATACCGCCGCCGGCTTTTGCGTTAATGTCGGCACTGAAGCGCTCAACCTCTGCGGTGTCGGTGTATTCGGGAAGGTTCATCACCGTCACCGGCTGCGCGCCACCTTGAAAGAACGCAGTGGCAAATGCGGTCAGGTAATGCGATAACTGCGCATTCTGCAAAGCGACCGCAGCGGGTGCTAAGCCCGGGCCAACGTCCTCGATGAACGACGGCTCGCGAAAGTACACAATTTCGTCCATCGTCCACGGGCCGTAGAGCCGACCGTTTAACGTTTGCGACCACGTCATCCCGCGATATGGTTCGTAGATGTCCGCTTTGCTTTGATCAAAGAACCACGTCGTGTTTGCTGCGTTTAAAGATATGAAGCCGGTCAGCGTGCGCCCTTTGACGACACGAAGCCAATACGCTGCGCCAAAGATGAGCAGATTACGCTCGGTGTCTTTAATAAGCTGGGGAAGATTCATCTGCCACGGCCAGTCCACCGGTTCACCATTGCGCGTAAGTTGGAACGGCACCGAGGATAGCGCGTCGGCTCGAAGGTTCACCGCACGATACAACATCGGCACCATGCGGTACGCATCCGCAGGTGAGTAAAGCTTACCGCTTCGGTTCATCGTGTCGAGCCACCCGTTGGGATACTGAATAGGCATTAAGCGAAACTCCATTCTATCTTTGGCGTGCTCAGCATACCGACCGCGCCGCTCACTGCGTCCACGTAGTCGTCATGCGGTGCGCTTGGAAATGCGACGACTTCATCTATAAAATCACGAGCCCACGCACCGGCAACGATGCGCACTGCGCCCGCTTCCGCTCGTCCGGCCCATGGCATCGCCCGTTGTACTTTGTCACCCTTCACATCGATTCCGCGGAACGGTATCGCCGCCAACTCCGGAACTCTGCGCAGTTCTTGAACCGCCGCCAAGCCGTTCATGGCTTTTTCAATGCCGTGCGTCGTGTTCTCTTCGCTGCGCATCGTCGATATCATCACGCGTCGCACGTCGGGCCACTCTGCGCGCATGTGGATACCGTCGGCTATGTAGAGTACCCCTTCGTGCAAACAGCAGCGCACAGACGCCGTATAGTCCGCTGATTGTTTCGTACTCGTTGCCAAGTCCCAATAGCGAAACCACTTTGCGCCGTGCGGTCTGATGTCGCCGACTCGAAGCCACTCACGACGAAACAAAGCGCCGATAGGGTCGGTGAATTCCCCGTCCACTTCTTGACGATACATCTCAGAAGTCATCGACTGTTTCAACGTCGACACGAAGGTGTCATCGAGGAATGTGTTGTCGGTCGTCTTACTTCGGATTGTGGCGTAGTCGCGATGGTCACCAGTAAACAACTCATAGACCCAATCTTTCCCGCGTGGCGTGGTCGACATCCAAGCCCGGCCCGGTGCTTCGCGCAATGTCGCAATACTGAGTGGCCATATCTCTGCGTCCATCATAGCCACCTCGTCAAGCCAAAGCCACCCCGCATTTGCGCCACGCAGTCGGTCTGGGTTGTCAGCACTGCGGAATATGATGCGTCGGTCGCCGATAAGCCGTAGTTCCATCTCTGACTTGTTCCACGCGGTGACGATGCCGGCCTTCGCGGTCAACTTGAGAATGGTCTCCATTGCACCGAGCCGAAGCATTGGGTAGGTCGGAGCAACGACCAGTCCCGTGGTGCCCTTCGGTTGTCGCAGTGCTTCCACCGCGCCGGCTCGTGTCTTACCCGAGCCACGACCACCGACGAACAGACGGAACCGTGCGTCACTCGCCCAGAATGCCCTTTGGGGTGACGTCTGCGAACTGTGCCGGATCGTCGGGAGCGCTGA
>Ga0209134_10000160_pt1 | contig 17679 bp, 9 predicted proteins | sample LauGreSp1BDMLBSN_2_FD_187566 | JGI IMG/M metagenome (GOLD analysis project Ga0209134, IMG submission 187566) | Freshwater lake microbial communities from Lake Michigan, USA - Sp13.BD.MLB.SN (SPAdes) (version 2) | ecosystem: Environmental > Aquatic > Freshwater > Lake | place: Lake Michigan, USA... | reverse complement strand
TTAAATATTTGAAAAAATATTTATAATTAAATTAATAAATTTATTGTATATTTATATAAAAAAAAATGTATTTATATTAAAAAACGCGCGTTTATTAACTTTTTTTGTGTTTAATTTGTATTTTTTAAATAAAATCACAGCCATCTAGTTATATTTTTTTAATTTTAATTTTAAAAATGGTCTGAAAATCTGTGATTTTCATTTTTAAAGACAAAAAAAACTTGATTTGAGCTAAAAAAACACGCCTTTTTCCAGGTACCTAACCCTCATGTTATATATATAAGACAGAATAGTTAGGTACATGGAAAAGGGCGTTAAAAATTAGTAAAAACATGTTTAATTTTACTTTTTTTATTGAAAATCAAAGATTTAAAAATAATTTAACAAAAAAACTTCAACTTCGGCGGGCCACTCACACCGCATGAGACTTGTATATAAAAAAATCAATAAAAATACAGTAAATTTCATATTTTATTAACTAAATCTATTGTATTTATATCAAAAATCGCGCGTTATTACCTTTTTTTTGTATTTAATTTATATTTTTTATCAAATTTGCGCATCATCATCTTTTTTTTTTGATTTTAATTGAAAAATATATAAAAAATCTGTGATTTCAAAAAAAATATCTAAAAATTCACTGATTTTCCCTAAAATGACAGATTTTTGACCATTTTTACTGTTTTTTAAGGCTGACGAACTTGACATGAAAAGATACTATATATATAATCATGTCAAGTTCGTCAGCCTTAAAAAACAGTAAAAATGGTTAAAAATCTGTGTTTACAGATTTTAACAAAGAAAAATCTTATTTATAATTCACAAATTCGTGTTCTCCCGGAGGGAATGGGATTTAAACATGAAAAAAAGTGAAAATAACAGATTTTTACTAAAAAAATACAAATTAAACGTATATAAAGTAAAAAATATTTTTAAAAACTCTTTTTTATATTGGATCAAAATTTAGTTTTTATTTCAAGTTTTTCAACTACTTCATTATTATAATCCATACGTTGTTTATTTTATAAAAAATCAGAATTATATAGTTATATATAGTATTTTTCTAGTTTTAAAGCTTATTATTTATCCAAATTACTATCTATTACTTATAATTATATTTTTTACACAAGATTTAAACTTCTTATATATTTATACAATTATTTATTATAACATCTTTACTTTGTATTATAACATCTCGAATTATGTTCATTACATCGTTTTCTAATATTATTTGTTATTCCGATATATAAAATTTCATGGTCATTCATTATTTTATAGATATAATACATATATAAATATAATCAATTTATTTCTTTATTTAATTCTACAAATTATTTTTACATTGTATTATCAATATATTTATCATTTTTATTGAAAAACGATGAATATCTATAGTTATTATTACTGTGAATCATTCGTATAATAAACATTATTGCATAATAACCGCACAGATTACTTTCTTGTTCTTAAATTATATTTGTATTTTTTTTTAAAATTATATCATAATCTGTTATATCATCTACCAAATTTTTTATTTTATTTATGATAAAAATTTATCGTATATTCCATTAAGCTTGTGAGTCAAATGCATATATGGTGTGATTTTATATAACAATACAATACCAGTGTAAAGGTATATTATTATTTTTTTCATATAATTTTGCCGTATTTATTATAAATGCAAGTGTGAAATTAGGATTATCATGTAATTATTTATTATATTTATCGATACTTTAACGTATTAATTTAGAATTATGTGGCAACGCGCCAATAAATACAAAATTTTCATCTTAATTATAGATTTTCATAAAATCATCAATTTAGAAATTATTTAATTATTTACTTATATCAAGAATAATTTTTCCTTTTCCAGTTTATTTTCGATAATCTTCAAATGTTTTTTCATATGTTTTTAATATATTTTTTAAATAATCATTTTAATCATCGCCTTGTTCTTCTATTTATTTCGTTTCTTTATTAATTATATTTTTTTTAAATTTCCATACATTTTTTATTATGTTATCGATTTCATTTTATGAATATAGTGTATTCATATATTTATTTAATTATAAAACATATTTCTCAGTATCTTTCCCTGTTTTAAATGTATCAAATTTTTTTGTTTTTGCTATTATTCTAGATGTCAATAGCTTTCGTATATCCTCATTTGCTTCAAGTTATAAATTTCTAAATTCCGTTTCCAATTATTTATTTTTTTATTCATCTTAAATATCATCTTCGATAATAGATTAATCCAATTAAAATAAAAATTTATCATTCTCTTGTTATTTTTTTAATCTTTCTAACTATATTTAATCCTCTTTTTATGGATTTTATTGAATTAAAATTTTATATTCTAGATCTTTAATATCTTAGCCTAACGTTTAAAATTTTGATTTTTTCTCTATATCTAAATCACTCAATTCTTATTTAATTTCTTCTTCCATTTCTTTTTTTATTGGATTTTTTTTTTCAGTATCAGAAAAGAATATCTTTTTTATTTATATTTTTTTTGGTTATTATATCATTGTCTTATTTTTATAATTATCAATTACACTTTTATCATGAATTCCTTGGATGTTCAATAATGTTGTATTCAAATTTTGAAACATATTTTACATTTCACTATCTCGTATTTGTTATTATTTTTCATCATTTTCGCGTTCCTATTAGTCAATCTTTTGTTATTTTTCTATTTTTTTATTCGAAATATTTTATTATTATTATGTATCTAATTAATTTATCATTTATTCTGCTAGTTGTTTATCATGTTCATTCTCCAATATATGATCTTTTTATCTTTAAACTTCATTTAAATATTGATTTTCTTATTTTTAATCATCAGTTTATATATGAATATTTTCTACATATACTGGTTCATCCTATTCTCCAAGTAATTAAAAACTGTTTTAAATAGTTATTTAATCTTTTATTATTGGAAGTTGATGTTCTTTTTTTATTTTTTTTTCCTTGTATTTATTTTTCATTTTTTTAAACTGATCTATTAAATATTGATTTTTTACTCTATTTACATCTATTTTAACATATGTGTTATTGAATTGGTCTATTAAATTCTGATTCCAATTTTTTTCAATTTTATTATAATTAAGATTTCTTTTTATTATGTGCATGTATATATATATGATAACAGATGAATAAATTCTATTGCTGGCAAAATAAAATAAATCTTTTTAAAAATATTTATAAAGATATGAAAAGAAGACGTATATTCTAAAAAAAATACCAGGATTTGACAACGTATATTAATATAATTAAAGGGGTTTAATTTTAAACAATAAATTATAATATTTCTATATGAATGAGGATATTATAGTAGATTAAAATGATTAATTGGAAAATTTATTAAAAAATAATAGCAACATTATTAAAAAAGTAAGAGAAAAAAAAAAATAAATATCCATATTGTCAATTTTACCAATTGAAACAATAACAAATGGTGATGAATCAGAATGATTTCATAGTATTTATAATAAACCATTATCTATTTTTTTAAATTAGTTAATCATGAGAAATTAATTTTTTTTTTACATTACATCATCGTATATTTTATTAAACTCTTTTTCATCCATATGCGATGATACTGTATTTTCAAAAATATTATTCAGATGTCCTCGTTATAAGTCTTTTATTAACATAATTTCAAAAAGATTTCGCAAATATTTTTATACCATATTTATAGATTAGACTGATATAATTACTATCATATTATAATGTCTTTTTAAAGTTAATATTTATTTAATTTTTTTTAGATTTTCGTTATCAACTATATCATCAAATATTATTATTAATTTTGGTTAATTCAAATTTTCATCATCACTATAAAAATATTTTATTTCATTCTATTAACTATAATTCCTAGCCTATTTTTTATTATTATATTGTTAATATAGATCTTCAATATCTATTTATTTTTCTTATAATTTATCCTAAATTATTTCTAATATACTCTTTTTATTTTCTATATTATCAAATATATGAACATTTTAGTAATGTTTTAACAAATTCAGATATTAAACATTTCTATCACTATTTTATAAAGTTTCAGAAAATATAAATATATGAACATTTTTATTATTTTATTATATCAGATTTGGCAATAATTTGTTAAAAATCATGTAACTTTTTCCAGATCCCGGAGCTGATACAATAAAAATAGAAGGCGATATGTCGTCTGTTTTTAAATAATTTTTATGAAAAGGAATTAATTTTTTTTATTACATTTTATATAAGATGGAACAATAATAATAATAATAATAAAAAATAGAATATTAATTCGGTAATCTACAAATAGATAAAATAATGATCAAACTAGAATAGTAATAATAATTGCTAGAAGAAATTTAAAAAAGATAAACAAAATTATATCTATAAAAAAAATAAAAAAAATTATAACAAAAAGAAGTAATAGTTGAAGAAAAAATAGAAATTATTCCATAAAAATTAATGGAATAACCAAAAGAATTAACAATTTTTGAAAAATTATTATAATAAAAACAAATAAAAAAATGAATACAAATAATAAAAAAATATTTTATTATATAATGAATAAATAAAAAGGCAAGGGATTTATAAGAAATTTTAATAAATTTACTGGAATAAATAGCCAAACTCTTAATGAATTAGATGATAAAATGATGGCAATTGATAGAAAGTTGAAAAAATTATCTATTTTAACAAAATTAAATAAATTAGGAGCTGTTCAGCCTATAAAACATGCATTATCGGCTTTGCCAATAGTTGGAAAACCTATTTCTCTTGGAGTTGATTTAGCTCTTTAAAGAGGATACAAAAAAAAAAAACTCACCAAAAAAAGATGAACAAAATCTTTTAATATTTTTTTAAAATTAATTAATCAAATAATTTATTAATTATTATTTATTATATAATGTAATAACATAAATAATATCTGTAAATAAAACCTCAGGGAAATTAAATAATTGCTATTGCTGATTAATAAAGTACATAAATATAAGTCAATACTCCAGGCGGAAGCGTAAAATTAGATTCGTTTATTCTATGTTATGATATAACTATTCCAACACACACAGCTGATAGTCAATTGAATAGTGTGGCAATTTTTTAATAATGTTGTCAAATTGATGCAATTAAAGTTTTGATGAATGGTAATTTAATGGAAAGTCATGATAATATTTAACTTTAGAACAGAACTATAGTTCCGTGCGATGATGGTTAAGATGATGATAATGAAGGAGGATTTTATTAATAAAAAGCTGAATATGAAACTACATATAATTAATTCACATCAAGCAACCACATTCAAATGCCAGCAAATTATTATTCAACTGTATTGCCATAAACTAAATTTTCATAATACTCCAAAAAATTATAAGCAAAAGATGTATCATAATGGATTTCTAACTGTGATAAAGGAGTGGGATAATTGATTTATCAAGTTAGAATACCATTAAAAAAATTAATTAAATATAGTATTTTTTCATCTGACGCTATCGTATAATTACCTAATAGTATATTTCAATTTACTTTTAAAGATTTATCCAGTTATTGTTAATTTGGATCTGTTTTAGTAAATTCAAGTACTGTTACTAGAGGTAATACAATTTCAAATGTTAATTTAATATACGAAAGCTATACATAGCCTGTTTAATCTAGAACAGAACTCTTAGTCCCCAGAATGATAACTAAATTGGAAAACTCATAGAATAAATAAATATAATTAAGAAGAGGTCAATATAAAATGATAAAAAGATTGTATTTTGGAATTTTTCCTTAAAATAATACAACCAGAAATACTAATGACGGAACTGATGGAGAGTTATCCGTAGGATAAAATACAATAAAAACTGGTTTAGGCGAAGGAACAGCTTTTAGATTAGCGTCTGGGCTGGTATAAGATTATGAATTAATTGATTAATAGTTTACATTAACTGAACAATAATAAGCTAGATTATAAAATTTTACATTAAAGTTAAATAGTAATATATTATTGAATGAAAATAGTACTAGTTTAATTTTTAAGAAATTTTTAACTGATAACATGAAAAATATCAAAGATGTAAATTAATTCCTGAGAAAAAGCAATTCATTTATGGTTGCATTCGATAAAGAATAAGAAATAGGTACAGATTTATCACTAATAGATGATCCATATATATCATTCAAATTTCAATCATATGCATTGACGGGACCACGCGCGTCATTAACAACTATTAGTAATAATTATAATATTGTGGTTGGTAACTTAAATAATTTAACATAAGCTGTTAAAGATTTGGATACATAATTATTAACGGTAGAGATTTATCTCGGCCTTGCTATTTTCGATTCATAGACTGGATAATATTCCACAGAATGAAAATAAATTTATTTTATATTTTTTTTAATAATTTTTTTTTAATAATCTTTTATATACTATGATTAAAAACCAACAATATCATTTACTAAATACAAACAATATGAAACAAATTTCATAATCTAGCTACTAATACAATTTTAATATTGGTCCGAAAGTAAATATTATAAAATCGTTACACTATTCTATACCAAAGAGTTATTTCTCTATCGATGAAATGAGTAATAAATTTTTAATAGATTAAACATTAATTGTAATACCAGTTGGAAATTATTCAATACTAGAATTAATCACATAATTAAACAATTCGATAAATATTCCTGGATTAATTTTTTCGATATCTACATTATCGTCTGCTATAATAAAATTGAATAATAATACTCAGGATGATCATATTATAAATTTTGAAAACGAAAATACAATGTATAATATATTTAATTAAATAGATGGGTAGGCTATAATTTTTAATAATGAATATTAAATATAAAAAAATACTTCTATAAAATTTGGTCCATTATTTTTAGGAAATGTTTCAACACTTTTTTTATTATGCGACTAGGTTGATTAATATACTAATATGAAACCGAGTTAAAATTTTTCATCAAATTAGGTGTTAGATTGTATTTTGGAGTCACCGAGTATTTAACCATTCAGTTATATAATTAAATCAAATCCCGTGAGCTAACGAAGATTGAAAGAAACATTTGAAAATACCAATTTAACAGTTACATTTACAATATTAAATTAGGATGGCGAATAAATAAATTTTAATAATATTAATGTTATTTTTGAAATCGAACTTAGTTACGAATATTCCATCAATCAAATTGTGTAGAAATTTTTAAAATTATGAAATCTTTTTATAAATATTTTTTTTATTTTATTATATACCATGAATAATAATTCTTTTTACAACGCATTTCTTGGGGTTAATACCTATGATTAAATAAATTAAGTAAATATTATTTAAGATAATACAGATTAAAATTAAATAGTTATTGATGATAATCAGAATACTATTATTAATAGTAAAAAAGATAAGAATGAGTATGATACTGAATAAACAATTATAAATAATAATATTGATCAAAAATTATCTATAATTGACGCTAATAATACATATATTACATAAGCCTCAAGTGCATAGAAAGAAGCTGATTTTATAACATTTCTGTAATATTACTACGATACAAAATCTGTAAACTAAAATACATATGTTTCAAAAGGATAATTATCTCCATATTTAAGTGGAACTATAATAACAACAAAATTTGGTTTATATCTTCTATTAACATAATATAATACCGATAAATTGACTTTTTTAACATCGTTATCATTAAACAATTATCGAACTATTATATTATAAGATATTATAGATAATAATTAAAATAATAATATAAATTTAAGATGTTTAAAATCAGATTATATCTAATATAATAATGATTAATAGATAAATAATAAATTATTATTGTATGCATTAAAAACTGATATAAATTAGTTTTATACATTTTCCTAAATAGATAATTTACTATTATTAAATAAAAATGCAAGCGATTTATAGTTATTTAATAAATTTAATAATGATTCTATAGGTTTTAATAATATTTCTCAGTAATAACAATTCACGATTAACATGTTAAATTAATATTTATAATTTGGATAGGATATTATTTTATAAAATAAGACAGCTGAGAATGGTATTCTCAAAATTACATCAGGATACTATAATCAAAGTATTTTCAATATAACTATAAAAGAACAGATTTCTTTAGATTTTTGGGCAAATAATTTAAATAATCCGTAATAAACAGGATATATACAATTAAAATCGAATAGCAATTCTTTAAATCAAATGAATTTTTAAATAGTTAATCAATCTGATTTAACATAACCTCTTTATTAATTTAAAAATGGAATATAAAGTATATTATCGATTTATTAAAATAAACTAATTATGAATGATATTACCATCGACGATTCACAATAAAAAATATCATTTTCTAATACTTCAATTTAACAAGTAATTAATACTTCGTTTTTCGATACTCATTTAACAACTAACTAATTAATATTAAAAAATTCGGTTATCGGTAACACTAATTAATTATAATTTTAAACATATCCATTAAGAAAGGTGATTTTCTCTACATCATCCTCAATTACTGGTTCCTCAAATGTGTTATAATTTTAGGGAAGTAATCACGAATTTACATACGTTAATAACACTATAACCATATTGCCAAATACATAAAAAATATTATTTAATACATCTGGAAATTAGATTTGTAACAACTATAATTATACAGATATTATATCAGATGAAGGTTTAAATGTACAATAAAATAGTTAAATAACCAGTTAATATCCACAAATAAAATTAACATATGCAGTTGATAGTCCATTACTAAAGTTATTATTTGCTTAGAATATATACAATATCATGAATTAATCATCTTCAAGAGTATATTTTCATCAAGTAAATACTTAAACGACAACGAGCCCTTTTCAGTTTCAATATAATGGAACAAATATTTGTGGTTTCAGTAATGTGGGAGATTTTTATAAAGGATCGGATATTGCTTTAAAAAATAGTATTTAATATAGTTCTGATGTAAATTTTTCGGAAATAGATATATAATATTTTTTAGATATTGAATTTTGTAAATATAAATACAATTCAGTATCATCATTAAATCGTTCACAATTTGGAATCATAGCATAAGATTTGATCAAGAATTTATATTTTTAAAATACTATATAATTAGATGAAAATGATTAATATGTATTATTAGAAATTTAATTTATCATGAAATCATTATATGCAATATAATCTTTTATGAAAAAATAAGCTAATAATGAAGCTAATATTCAATAAACTGTAATAGATAATCAGAGCTTAGTAATAAATGATCAAGGTAATTAAATAACTATTTTATAATAAAATATTACATCACTAAATAATAAAGACTCCTCACAATAAATTTTAATAAATTAATTGTCATAATAATTATAAACATAATAATAAATAATTAATAATTAAGCAAATACCATTATGTTGATATTATAAAGATTGGATAATAATAATTTATGATTATTATATATGAACAACCCTGAAATTATTTTATCTTTTACAATGTCGATTTTTTCAATTCTAGTTACGAGCTTACATAGCTTTTTACATTATAAAAAAATTAAAAGAAATACTATAAAAAATAATCTGTTATAAGGACGAGTAAATTAATTATCATAAATTTAAAAGATTTAAATGCATAACAGTTTGAAAATTCCAATTTATAATGATGATTAATTAAATAAAGTATAATTAATCGATATGTAAACCAAACTAATAGAAAAAAATAGATAATCAATTGCAAGAATAAATGGTGTCAATTCACTTTTACCTATTAAAATTGATCATACTATTATGAACATCTGATAAATATTTTTAATTATTCTATATTTTTTTCCATATTATCGCTTTTATACCAAATATAATTTTAAAAAAATTCTAAATCTATCTTATTTTTTTTTTAAAGATAATTATTTATGTAAATTTATTATTCATAAGAATTCATTATTAGTTTATTATGATATCTTAAAAAATATATTTTATTTTTATATATTATGAAAACATCATCATTATATTTTTTTCTTATATAAAAATCACATTGCATATATAATTATCGTGAATAGTAAAAAATATGATTTTAGCTAATAAATTGCAAAAATAATTTAAAACATCAATATATAAGATGGTAAAATATTAATATATAAACGATAATAAAACTGATTATTCGTATAGTTGTCTAGAAAAATTTGAATAAGATTTTATAGGCGATAATATTAAAATAAATAAGTAAAATATTTTTTGTATTATAGATGAATATAATATAATAAAATATATCGAAAATAAATATACAGTTATAAGATTTGATCTATAATAAAAAAATATCTCAGATGTTGAATGTTATATTATAATTACTGATAATAATTAAAGATTAAGATTTATTTGCGAAAATGAAAATGTGAGTTTAAAGTTCAATAAAAAAATAAAAAAATAAATATTAGATATAATTTAAATAGAAAAAAAATACATAAATACTAATATTGGTATCTGTAATGTATGTTTGAATGAAAATATTAGCGTTTTAAACATAAGCTGTCCAGATAATAAATGCAAATACGATACTTGTTATAGTTGTTTGTAATAGTATTATGTAATTAATGGTAATAGTAAGTGTTACATTTGTAGAAAAATATAATATAGAATTTTGGAAATAATATGAAAAAAAAAATGCATGTTTTTTTTTATATATGATACTCACGAAAATAAAATATTTAAAAAAAGATCCAAATAAAGAATAAAAAATGTTTAAAATAGAATAGAAATATGGGCCGAAAATATGGTTTAGCGACGCTAACTCACATTAATTTGCAATATAGGGTAATATAAATGATAAAAAAATGTTTGAGAAAAGACACCCCCAATATAATGTAAATAAAAAAACATAATGGTAATGGTTAAAAAAAAATGATAAAAGATTTTTTGTTAAAAATATATCATGGAATAAGCCAAGTATTAACAGAAGTTTAAATGATATTTATAAAAAATTTGGTATTCTTATTGAAAATAAGACTGGATTAAACTGAGAATCATTTAATTATTTTATCAAATTTTTTAAAATTAATTTTATTTGTTATTAATAATCGTAATTTCTCATATTTTAATATCTATTATTCATCAGTTATGGGTATATTTTTCTTTATTATTTTCTTTTATTGTTTGCAAAAATTATATAAATCATTATATTCCAATTTTAATACATCGATATCATCTTGTTTTTTATTTATAAAATCTTATTATAATTTATTAAATTATATTTATAATTCTAAATTTAATTCAATATTCATAATTTTTTGCTGATATTTTTCTTCCAATTCTTATTCAATAAATAAAATATCGATTTCTAATTTTTTATTTCTATTTTCTATTTCTTAAATCTTTTGTATATACACGTTATTATTTTGATATAAAACTGATTAAATTACTTGTTTTTATTAATCAAGATCATCGATGTATTTATAAAATGTGTAAAATTTTGATGCATTTAACGTTGATTGATTCAGTGAAATTTGACAAAACTCAATAAAACTCAATGGATTTGGTGATTTTTTTTATTATTTTCGGTATAATTCGAATACGTAAATACTTCTGAAACAATGAATTTTTTGTAATGATGCATTGAAAATTGATATAAAATTATTATTTTATAATTAAGTTGGTAATATATTTGAATTTTCTTAAATTTATTTCCTATAATTTGTTAAAATTTTAGCAAATTCAATAACTGAAATAAATATTATTTATCTTTAATAATATGTATTGTTGTCTAATTATTTTTTTTTACATAAACCTATTACATTTATTTTATTATTTTCAAGTAATTAAATACTATCTAATTTTATAGTAAATTATATTTCAGATGTTCTAAAACCCGAGCAATATTGAAGGAAATATTATTGATAATGAGGAATATGTAAATTTTTTTATAAATATTAAAATATTTTAAAATTTTCAGATTAAACCATAAATCTTTTTTATTATTATTTCATTTTATAGCTATCATCCTATTATTTATTTCTAATTTCAATTTATTCTTTATTAACTAAATCTGTAATTTTTATATTTTCTATCTCTTTATTTTAAAATTTATATTCATTCATTGCATTGTTAATATATGATAATTTAGTTGAAATTTTTATACTATTATTTTCTTATATTTTTTATACCTCTTTTTTTAGACTATCAATAGTAAAATCATTTGTATTTCTATTTTATATTTTTACTTGTTCGTCAAACATTTTGTTAATATTTTTTTATATTTTATTCGCTTCTTGTAAAACTCTCAACGATTTTCCTATTTTATTATTTCGTATGAATTATTCGCATGTATTTTTTATCTGATTTATAAATGTCTGTTTTTAATCTTCTGTAAAATTATTTTAAATAAAATTAATTATTTATTGATTGTAATATTATTTTATTTATTCATAATTTTCGAATGTGGTTTGATTGCTCATTGTATATAAAGATATAATAATCCTGAATAATATTTAATTCATATTTTAAAAAAAAAATAAATAAAATAAAAAAAAATAAAATATATAATTATATTCAGATTTCATTAAATAATAAAAAGTTATTTTTCCAGATATTATCTGTGAATGTAAAATTCATGTTTTAGAAAATATCATTTATTTCATGTGATATATTATCATTATAAATATTGAGTAAATATTCTGTTAAATTATTTATGTATTCAATTTATTATGGAATAAATTAATGTAAATTATTTTTCATTAATTAGGAAATCCAATGCATGTGTGAAATAAATCGTTATTATTTATCTATTATTTTTCTTTATTTCAAAACATGGATATAAATAAATTGAATGAAAATTCTGATATATATTTATTCAATTGTTTAATTTTTTTTTAAATTTTTCATATAAATGTAAATATCCTTATAATTATCAAAGTTTTTATCATGTTATATTTTTTCATCTAATATTTTTTATTGTTATTTAGTCAATGCATAAAATTTAGAATTGTAAAAATCTGATAAAACAATAGACGATTATAAACTGGAAATTGTATGTGTTTCTTCCTGTTTAATAATTTGAGGTTTAATAATTTTAGTTTTAATTTTAGATTTAATTGCTTATTCCATATCTTTTTTATTAGATAAATAACTTTTTTCTTAAATAAATTTCAGATAATATTTAAATTTTTTTTATATTATTTGTTAAGGGTCTTCTATTTTGTATATTTAATCAGGATAAAATTCTTAATTTTAATCATATGCATCTTTATAAATCATTATAGAAATTTATTTTTCGCACGATATACTATATTCCGCACCTGTTTTTAATTAAATAATAAATAATAGATGATCGTCTTTTAGAGATGATATTATATCTATCATAAAATATTCGATTTTAGTGAAAAAATCTAATTATGGAAATTTATGATCTTTTAGTATTTGGATAAAACATTATATTATATTTTTTTTATTTATTAAGTATTTTTTTATTTATTATTGCATTATATAATATAATTTTTAAATCTTAATATAATTTAAATATGAAAAATTTATTATAAAGGATTTTATAATCTATATAAAATGTAAGTAAAAAAGAACAATCCCGTAATAGAAATATAATAAAATAATATTTAATTAAATGAAAAATAATAAAAAATTATCTATATAATGAATCAAAAATAAATAGCTTTTAAAAATAAAAATGATGCGTAAAATTATTAGAAAATTCATGGTGGATATTTATGTGCAGAATAATATGAAAATGGGTTAGCCTATTAATATATAATTTTTAAAACTGTACAATAAATTGAATAATAAATATTTTAAAATTAACGATTATATGATACGATGAGTTAAATATTTTGTAAAAGAATATGTATGGATATAGATATGAATATAGCTAAAAACGATTTTAAATAAACAAAATAAGATATAATATGTGAAATAAAATAATTAATATAAATACTAGATTCAACATGGAAATAATAAATAAAATATTAAATACACAGTGGCTGTAGAAAAAAAAATGATAATTACAAAATTTCATTTCATATAGTTTTCGAAAATATTTATTACTATGATATGAAAAAATTTAAGGAATATTTTAAAAATCTAATCAACAAAACGAATTTAAAATTACTGTAAAAATTTATTGATTATAATATCTACAAAAATGATCAACCTTTGAGGTTACTAGGATGTAAAAAAAATACTGACGTTGAACATAGCAGTAGCTACATTAGTATTAATTTTTGTAATTATGAAAATGATTTAACGGAAGATGATAGTTTTATGAGAAATTTAAATTTAACATTATGTGCAATTGTTGGTAATAAAATATTTGATAATGTAGAATAATAAATGAAATATTTATTAAAAAATAATATTTTATTATTAGATGTAGATTATTTAAAAGATGAATGTATAATCTAAGAAAAAATGTTATGTAAAAATAAAAAAGAAATAAGCGAAACTACCATTAAAATCGATAAAATAGCTGAAAAAATATATGCAAAAACAGTAATAATACCTGAAAAAAAATTATAATTTACGTATTTATAGAAAAAAAAATTGATAGATACAGTCAAAAATTTTAATATGAAATTAATATAAAGATAAAATAAGATATTAATGATAGCATATTTATTCAATAATTTATTAATTTTATATGATGATGAATAATTTATAATTGAATAATGGCTATTATTTATCAAAAATATTATAATTTATAAAAAAAGTATTGGTAAATCTTGGGAAAAAGTTTAAACAGACGATTATTATATAAAATATTTAAATAGATGTAAAAGCGAAAATTTATATAATTGGAAAACAGTAATGTAAATAATGAATTCATTTTAAGATAATAATCTTGTAAATATAAAATTATTAAAAATGTTAGATAGTGAAAAAATAAGATTTAAAAATTAATAACAAATAATATAATAAATTCCAATAGAATCTCAAATCAAAATATCTGAAACTGAATAATACATAAATTGGTAAAATTATGTAACAGAGAATGATAATAATTTATTGATTATAGACGCTGAGTGTAAATCTGGTAAGACTCATAGTTTGGTAGAAAATATCAAATAATAACCTGATAAAAAATATATTTCATTATCTGTAAGACTGGCGTTATAAAGTTAATAAAAAGAAAAATTATAAGATATATGTAAGAATTATTCGAAAGATAATGTAAATAATTTTTTTGAAGAAAAAATAGATAAAAAATAAATGTTAGCAGTTTAACTATAGTCTATGAATATATTTAATTAGCAAGAATAATAGTTGAGAAAATGCGAATACGTTTTAATAATAGATGAAATTACTAGTTTTTATCAAGATTTATTTAATGGAGATTTTCATATACATTAAAAATAACAGAATATTTTAATGTTTAAATTATTATTACGATGTGCAAAACAGGTAATTATAATGGATGCGTGTTTGAATAATGAAATAATAAATTATATTTAAACTGAAGCTTACTCGGAAAATATACAGTACATTTATCATGAAAAAGTATCTATTTATAACAATATATTTATATGCCATGAACAGGATCAGATGAAAAAATTAATATTTTAAAAGAGTACAAAAAATGAGCCAATCGCCATTTGTTCTATTAGTTAAATTTAAATTGAGAGTATATTTTAAGAATTATTACTGTAAAATGAGTAAAATTAAAGTGATACTGATGATATTTTAGATGATATGTTATCAATGGATAATTTAGAAAAAATATAAAAATTCGATATGATTCACGGATCTATAAATAAGAAAAAAAAAATAGATATGTGTACCGATTTAACACAATATATGAAAAATAAGAATATTTTACTATATAATGGGGCAATAATGTAAGGAATAGATTTTCAAGGAAATAATAAAGATGATGATATTGCAAATATTAAAACATTATTTTGTTATATAGATATTGAAATTCCTGCCTAACAAATATATTAATTGATAAATAGATGTAGAAAGGTTTTAAATATATATTTTCATTTTAACGTATTAAATTTCAAGAATTAAAATCCATATGAAATTTTATAATACATAACATGGTAAAATTTAGAAATAATTGATAATAATAGCGATTCATATTTATTTAAAAAATAAATCAGAGATAGTATAAAAAATACATATCAAATTGCATATTAAAACGCAAAAATATAATAAGATTAAAATCTAGTCAATTAAATAGTTGATTCAAATGAAAATGATGTTATTTTAGGATCAATATAAAAAAAGATGATAATATATGGAATAACCGAAAATTAAATGATATATGTTGATGTATAAAAAAATTCAATTATAAAAGCCTAATTAATTGCATTATTCAGATTTTAAACTAATTGTATAACTGAGATTGATATTAATAAATTTTAATTATCTGATTGTAAATAGAAATTAATTCAGAACGTATAAAATGAAATTTAAAATCATATTTAGTAAATTTATGATTATCAACGAATGTATGAATTTATTCATATAATAAATAAATAGGAAAATTCAGCTGGATAATATTTTGAGTATTAAAATGTAGAATATCAAAAATTACTAAAAAAGATGAATGTAAACATTAAAAATAGAAAAAAAGATGGATATAAGAAATTTGGTGATTTTATAGCAAATAATATGCTATATTTAGAATGCGTTGTTAATAAAAAAGAATTAATTAAAATTGTATAATATGTAATTTAAATTCCAGAAATCGAATAAAAAAGGATGGATTATAATATTGAAGTAATCGAAAAACTTGAAATTAAAACTAAATTTTGATCCATATTTTTAAAAAGTATTTTTTACTTTATTTTTGTATTTTTTTAGTAAAAATCTGTTATTTTCACTTTTTTTCATGTTTAAATCCCATTCCCTCCGGGAGAACACGAATTTGTGAATTATAAATAAGATTTTTCTTTGTTAAAATCTGTAAACACAGATTTTTAACCATTTTTACTGTTTTTTAAGGCTGACGAACTTGACATGATTATATATATAGTATCTTTTCATGTCAAGTTCGTCAGCCTTAAAAAACAGTAAAAATGGTCAAAAATCTGTCATTTTAGGGAAAATCAGTGAATTTTTAGATATTTTTTTTGAAATCACAGATTTTTTATATATTTTTCAATTAAAATCAAAAAAAAAAGATGATGATGCGCAAATTTGATAAAAAATATAAATTAAATACAAAAAAAAGGTAATAACGCGCGATTTTTGATATAAATACAATAGATTTAGTTAATAAAATATGAAATTTACTGTATTTTTATTGATTTTTTTATATACAAGTCTCATGCGGTGTGAGTGGCCCGCCGAAGTTGAAGTTTTTTTGTTAAATTATTTTTAAATCTTTGATTTTCAATAAAAAAAGTAAAATTAAACATGTTTTTACTAATTTTTAACGCCCTTTTCCATGTACCTAACTATTCTGTCTTATATATATAACATGAGGGTTAGGTACCTGGAAAAAGGCGTGTTTTTTTAGCTCAAATCAAGTTTTTTTTGTCTTTAAAAATGAAAATCACAGATTTTCAGACCATTTTTAAAATTAAAATTAAAAAAATATAACTAGATGGCTGTGATTTTATTTAAAAAATACAAATTAAACACAAAAAAAGTTAATAAACGCGCGTTTTTTAATATAAATACATTTTTTTTTATATAAATATACAATAAATTTATTAATTTAATTATAAATATTTTTTCAAATATTTAA
>Ga0209134_10000159_pt1 | contig 17828 bp, 17 predicted proteins | sample LauGreSp1BDMLBSN_2_FD_187566 | JGI IMG/M metagenome (GOLD analysis project Ga0209134, IMG submission 187566) | Freshwater lake microbial communities from Lake Michigan, USA - Sp13.BD.MLB.SN (SPAdes) (version 2) | ecosystem: Environmental > Aquatic > Freshwater > Lake | place: Lake Michigan, USA... | reverse complement strand
GTGCGGCTCTTGGTGGTCATTTCTGGAGAATATTTGAGCAGGTACTTCATAAGCGTCTTTTAATTCGTCTTTAAGCTTCTTTAAGCTTCTTTAAGCTTCTTTAAGCTTCTTTAAGCTTCTTTAAGCGTCTTATTGGAGCAGCTGACGCACCAGATTGACGCAAATCTAAATTATTTGCCTTATTTTGGTGCGCACACGCCCCAAGTCTGGGACTGATACCCTGAAAAAACAAGGCTTTCAAGTTCCAAAGGGATGGCATATATTTTGCTCCCCCAGTATTGCTGATAACAAGCCGCAATTCTGCGGCTCTATCATTCGATATCAATTTTTTAACCAAAACAGACGCCAGGCTAATCCTGGACCATAGCTCTACGGAGGAAAATATGTCTGAGAAGACTCTCAAGCTGATCGCGGATAACGATGTAAAGTGGGTTGACCTCCGTTTTACGGACACGCGCGGCAAACAACAGCACGTGACCTTTCCCGCCACCGAAGTCGATGCCAGCTTCTTTGAAGGCAGAATGTTCGACGGTTCATCTATCGCAGGCTGGAAAGGCATTAACGAATCAGACATGGTATTGCTGCCTGACGACAGCACTGCAGTACTGGATCCTTTTTCAGAAGAAACCCAGGTAAACGTGGTGTGCGACATTCTCGAACCCGCCACCATGAGCGGCTATGACCGCGACCCACGCAGCATTGCCCGTCGTGCCGAAGAATACCTGAAGTCCACCGGCATCGGCGATACCGCCTATTTTGGTCCAGAGCCTGAATTCTTCATCTTCGATGACGTGAAGTACCGCACCACCATGGGCTACTGCATGAGCAAGATCATTTCCCAGGAAGCTGCCTGGTCAACTGATCTGGACAAGGATGACGGCCCCAAAGGTTTCACGCCACGCGTCAAAGGTGGCTACTTCCCGGTTCCGCCACTCGACTCCTTGCACGACATCCGTGCCGCCATGTGCAGCACCATGACAGACATGGGCCTGAAAATCGAAATCCATCATCACGAAGTAGCCAACGCTGGCCAGTGTGAAATCGGCGCCTATTTCAATACCTTGGTGAAAAAAGCCGACGAAGTACAGATCCTGAAATATTGCGTACACAACGTGGCTGTCGCCTTCGGCAAAACTGCCACTTTCATGCCCAAGCCGCTGGTAGGCGACAACGGCAGCGGCATGCACGTGCACCAGTCCATCTGGAAGAATGGCAAAAACCTGTTCGCAGGCAACGGCTACGCCAACCTGTCTGAAGAAGCACTGTACTACATCGGCGGTATCATCAAGCACGCCAAGGCACTGAACGCATTCGGTAATGCTTCTACCAACTCCTACAAGCGACTGGTAAAAGGTTTCGAAGCTCCCACCTTGCTGGCCTACTCCGCCCGCAACCGTTCTGCTTCAATCCGTATCCCTTACATCCTGGGCGGCAACCCGAAAGCAGTCCGCATCGAAGCCCGCTTTGGTGACCCGACAGCCAACCCGTACCTGTTCTTCGCGGCCTTGTTGATGGCCGGCCTTGACGGCATCAAGAACAAGATCCACCCAGGCGAACCAGCCACCAAGGATCTGTACGATCTGGAGCCAGAAGAAGAAGCGAAGATCCCGCAGGTTGCAGACGACCTGATGGACGCCTTGCGCAATCTGGACTCTGACCGTGCGTTCTTGACCGCTGGCGGCGTGTTCTCCGACGACTTCATCGATGCCTACATCGAACTGAAGAAAGGCGAGCACACCCTGGTCAACATGACCACACATCCGCTGGAGTTCGAACTGTACTACGCTTGCTAATCCACCCGGTCGCCGGCGATGGACCGCCAGCACCAGAAAAGCCCGCTGCACTTTCTCTCAGTCAGCGGGTTTTTTTTGCCTTCTATTCCTCCTTACTAGCGGCACGCCCTATTTTGGTGCCCACTGCCACACTTCCTGCTAGCATCCTCCGGGAAACCCGCTGCAAATCGTGGAGTTACCAATGTGGTGCAGGAATTGCATGGTCTAGCAGGGTTAAGCTTAACGGCAGTGGGCCTAACGCTTGGACTACCCTTTAACGACACGTGAATTTGCAAAAGCTGCCATTCGACGGCGCCACAAGTGCCCCCAAATGAATCCGGCTTTTACCAGGACAAGATGACCAGCAAACAACATATTGAGCACTTCAATACCAGGTTGCTCGACAACCTGACGACAGCTGTGGTCGTGCTCGACAAGGATTTCTGTCTCTACCACCTTAATCCCTCGGCTGAAGAGTTGCTGGATACCAGCAACAAGCATTCCCACAAGGCGTCCATTACTGACCTCATCCGAAACAGTGCTGTGCTGGTACAGGGCATGAAGTCGGTACTTGAATCCAACAATTCCATCATCGTGCGCAAGACTGAACTTGTCCTGACCAGCGGCACCAAGCTGCAAGTGGACTACGCGATCTCCAAGATAGAAGAGCGTGCCCAACCATTCTTCCTGCTGGAACTGCAGGGGATCAACCGCAGTTGGGCCATCAGCAGGAAGGAAGCGCTCCTCTCCACCCATGAAACCACGCTGGAAATGATTCGCGGCCTCAGCCACGAGATCAAGAATCCATTGGGGGGTATTCGTGGTGCAGCCCAGCTTTTGGCCAGCGAACTGCCCGACTCGCAACTGCAGGACTACACCAATGTGATCATCGAGGAAACTGATCGCCTCGTGAATCTGGTGGACCGTCTGACCGGTGCTTACAAGAAACCCAATATCACCATGCTCAACATCCACGAGGTGCTTGAGCGTGTGCGTAATCTGGTGGAAGCCGAAACCAAAGGCAGCATCACTTTCGTACGCGATTACGATCCCAGCCTGCCAGAGCTGCGTGGTGACATGGAGCAACTGATACAAGCGGTGCTGAACATCGTGCGCAATGCCATGCAAGCGCTCACTGAAAATCCGCACCCAAAACGCAAACCACAGATAGTGTTGCGCACCCGCGCAGTGGGTCACGCCACCATTGGGTCGACGACTTACAAGCTGATCATGAAGTGGAGATCATCGACAACGGCCCCGGCATTCCTGCCGACATTATCGAAAACATTTTCTACCCGCTCATCAGCGGCCGCGCTGAAGGCACGGGATTAGGCCTTTCCATTGCACAGAACATTGTGAAAAACCATCAAGGGCTGATCGAATGCGAAAGCCAGGAAGGTCGCACCAGTTTCATTATTTCACTCCCATTCAATACCGAAGGTAGCAACAAATGACAAAGGATCTGATCTGGATTGTCGATGACGATCGCTCTATCCGCTGGGTACTGGAAAAATCGTTCGACAAGGCCGGCTTCGACAGTGAAAGCTTCGATAGCGGAGATGCACTTCTCGAGCGCCTGAAAACCCGGCAACCGGATGCCATCATCAGCGATATTCGCATGCCCGGCACTGATGGCCTCGAAGTCCTGGAGGCAGTACAGGAGCACTATCCGCAAGTGCCCGTTATCATCATGACTGCGCACTCGGATCTGAGCAGCGCCGTCAAATCCTACAAACGTGGAGCCTTTGAATATCTGCCCAAGCCCTTTGATGTGAATGATGCGGTCGCGGTCGCCGAACGCGCAGTGAAACATTCAAAGGAAACCAGAAGCGAAACACAACCGGTCACCGCTGTAGAGCCCAAGGAGATCATCGGTGAAGCCCCTTCAATGCAGGAAGTGTTCCGCGCCATCGGCAGACTCGCGCATTCGAACATAACGGTATTGATCAAAGGAGAATCCGGTACCGGCAAGGAACTCGTAGCCCAGGCTTTGCACAGGCACAGCCCGCGTGGCGAAAAGCCCTACATTCCCTTGAACGTTGCTGCCATACCAAAAGACCTGATCGAGTCAGAACTGTTTGGTCATGAAAAAGGGGCTTTCACCGGGGCCACCCAAACCCGGGTCGGCCGGTTTGAACAGGCTCACGGTGGCACGCTGTTCCTGGACGAGATTGGTGATATGCCAATGGAAACCCAGACCCGGTTGTTGCGCGTGCTCTCCGATGGAGAATTCTTCCGTGTCGGCGGCTTGTCTCCAATCAAGGCGGATGTACGCATCATCGCAGCCACGCACCAGAATCTGGAATTGCGAGTCAAGGAACATCTGTTCCGGGAAGACTTGTTCCATCGCCTCAATGTGATTCCAATCAATCTTCCGCGCCTGGCCGATCGCCGCGAGGACATTCCTGCACTGTGCGAGCATTTCCTGCGCAAGGCAGCCCAGCAAATGGGTGTGGAGAAGAAATTCCTGCGACCTGAAACCATCAAGTTCCTCACCAACCTGCCATGGCCAGGCAACGTGCGTCAGCTGGAAAATTTCTGCAGTTGGATAACAGTAATGGCGTCCGGTCGCGAGATATTCATCAACGACTTGCCAGAGGAATTCCTCAAACCTGCAGGTGACAACCCCGTGGCCGGCAACTGGATCCAGAACCTCAAGCACTGGGCCGACCAGGAACTGAGCCTGGGCCATGTTGGCATCCTGCAACAGGCCATCCCCATCTTCGAAAAGTGCATGATTGAAGTGGCACTCAAGCACAGTGGTGGTCGCAAACGCGATGCTTCGGAATTACTGGGCTGGGGCCGCAACACATTGACTCGCAAGATCAAGGAATTGGGCATGGAAGCAAATGGTCACGAGGAAGAGGAAGAACAGGAAGACTGAGCAGGATCAGGGCTGTTCGTTGATGAACAGCTACTGCCAGTTAATGAAGCAATTTCTTCGGTGCCCAGTAATAAAAGATCAAGGTATTGAGCAGTTCGCTTTCACGTACCAGCGCAATATCAATATCCCGCTGCAGGATACGTGGCAAGTCGTCATAGACAAACAGATCTATCAGATCCACCATGCCAAGGACAATATTGCCCTTTTCGGACAACCATGGCGAAAAGCTCATCAATTATTGCAGCGACCACAGCATCAGCCTCGCGCTTAGTGCTCGCGATAAGTCGCAGTCAGCACGAGGTCAAATCCCCCCGTACCGGAATCATTAAACACCTGGAAGTCCACGTCCTGATCTAACTCCAGCTCCAGTAGCGTAGATTCTGGCAACTGAAGGACACTTAAGCCGTCAATAACACTCGAGCCCAAATCATAGGAATCTACTCCTTCCAGCTGCAAGCTCATGCTGTTACTGCTGCGATTGGAAATTGAATAGTCAAATTCCTTGCTACCATTGATACGCAAACTGAAACCTTTTTCAGACACCTGTTCTTCTACTATCGCCAAGTCTGCACCTACAGGAATAATTTGCGAGTCTGTGTTCATCACCGGAACCGGCTGCAACATCTTTACTTGTGTAGTGATAGCAGGCAGTGGAACGATATTACTCTTGTCGAACAGGAAATAACCGCCGCCTAGCCCAGCCAACAGACACAGCACTACCACCAGGAGCCATAACAAGGGATGCGCTCTTGTTTTTTCTCGATACTTATTCAGCGTGCCGCTTACGCGGCGTGCTTGTATGGGCAGTTGCTTGCGCTTGTCCAGATCCCGCAGCATGTCATTGACCAGACTCATGCCAGTGCACCTTTTACCTTTCCGCCAGGTTTTACTTTCGTGTACAAACTCATGACTGTGCTCATATACTGATTGTGTCTACTTAACGACAATAAGGATCAATTCTGCGAAGCAGATCATTGACGCTATTGGCCAAGAAAAATCCATTGCAATTGATCAGCTTGATGTCTTCACTCACCCCGTCAATAAAGGATGAAGATGCAACTTTTTCAACGTAGCAAGGCGCTGTCTGGAGATCAGTTGCACAGCACCCCGGGTTTCCGCCCTTGGAACCCTAGATATCGTTCAGGGATTGGAAACACAGGAGACCTCTTCTTTAAGAAATTCAAATTCAGCTGATAATTCGTGATTAGTATTCACCTTGCCAAGTACTTTCAAGTCAATTCCTGACTGGAAGCCTTTCTTCAAAAGATCTTCGCTTCCAGCACCGCTTGGAGCAGCACAACCAGAGATTAATTAATGAACTCAGCGACTATTTCCAGCTCGTCGGTATACTCCCTTACAAACACCATGCCTGTTTGCAGTGAATCAACATGGGCAAGTGCCAGCTCCTGATTACCGCAGGAGGCGCCAACCAGACCACTTTTGACTGTCTTCTTGCCGAAGCTCTTTAACGAGAGCTGCTCTCGAATTAATTCTATAGCGACGTACCCTCTTTTAGGCTAACCATTGTAGGTACCTCTAACCTGTTAAAGTATGGGAGAAATTCCTGTACTGGCAGGTGTTGGCTTCCAACGATAGCCCACCTGAACCAAACTGGCCGCTCATGCAGCTTTTAACTCGAATTAACATTAGTATCAATACCCATCTTATTATTTTATATAGAAATTTGTATGTTTAATATTGTTTTGTTCCAACCTGAGATACCCCCGAATACCGGCAATATCATGCGCTTGGCCAGCAACAGCGGTTGTAACCTGCACTTGATTGGACCATTAGGCTTTGATTTACAAGAGAAAAACTTAAGGAGAGCACATCTGGATTATCGTGAATATGCCAATGTGTCTGTGCACGCGGGCTGGCACGAATTCGTGGCGGAGGCGCGCCCAAGTCGCATTTGGGCCTTTAGCACCAAGGGCAAGCGCAACTACGCCCAAGTCAGGTTCCAGACGGGAGACTTTCTGCTGTTCGGCCCGGAAACCCGCGGCCTGCCAGCCGATTTGATGCAAGAGGAGGGGATCGAAGGGGTGCTTGCGCTGCCCATGATGCCAAATAGCAGAAGCATGAACCTGTCCAACACGGTTGCAGTGGTGGTCTATGAAGCCTGGCGCCAGAACGGTTTTGAAGGGGCCCTGGAAGCACCAATAAAAACGGGAAACCAGTAACCTGGTTTCCCGTTTCGGATCTGCAAAACTGGCCCTGAATCCAGGATCCAGCAGTATTCGATGCTGTTACTGGATTTTGCCCGCCTGCTCTGCCTGGCTGCGCTTGGCCTGCAGGTAAACCGCTTCAAAATTGATCGGTGCCAGCATCAAGGCAGGAAAGCTGCCCTTGATAACCAGGGAGTCCACTACTTCGCGCCCGTAGGGGAAGAGGATGCTTGGGGCGGTAATGGACAGCAACTGCTCAAGACGATCGCCTTCGACACCGGCAATCTCGAAAACGCCCGCCTGCTGCACTTCAACCAGGAAGATAGTCTTGTCTTCTTGCTTCACATCGGCAGTCAGGCGCAGCACTACCTCATAGAAGTTGTCATCAATCTTGCGGCTACGGCTGTTGATATTGAAGTTGATCTGCGGAGTATAGGGACGGCGGAATGACTCGGGAGAATCCGGCGCTTCAAAAGAAGCATCCTTGACGTACACGCGCTGTATGGCAAAACGCTGTTCTGCTGCAGCTTGGGCTGGCGCTGCCGGTTGATTGCCCTGGTTGTCATTCTCTGCCATGTGTCACCTGTACTGTTAAGTTCCTGATTGGAAGATGGGGTGTCTGCGGGCGAATGGCCCTTTATTTTACGATCGGCAGGTTCTGCACCAGCCACTCGTTCATGCCCCCGGACATCTTGCTGACCTGGGTGAAGCCCTTGGCTTCCAGCAATTTCACGGCAGCTCCGGAATGCTGCCCCATGTTGCACACCACGATAACGGGGGCCGTCTTTCTTTTGTCGAGCTCAGTGCTGCGCTCTTCAAGCTTGGCAAACGGGATATTCACGGCATCCACGATATGGCCTTTTTCAAAGTCCTTGCGTTCGCGAATATCGAGAATAACGCCATTTTCACGGTTCACGAGGAACGTGGCCTGCTGCGGACTGACGCTGCGGGCAGCCTTGGACATCAAGTACGCAACAAGGGCGGCGAACACAGCCAGCCAAAGGCCGGTCAGTATCCAGTGAGAGATGAGAAATTCGAGGAAGCGGGCCATGCAAATAATTCTGTCGTTGCTGTAAATTCCACGACCGGCATAATGGCCCTTCGCAGGAGCGCGGGAGTATACACAGCTCGGCTCAAGAAGTCAGTCGGGCCGGGGCGAGGCAGCGTTATTTGCGGGCTGGATTACCGACGCGCCTGAATTTAAACTCCGCCGCCTGTTGCGTGCCGTCCTGCCTGCAGTGCTGCACCCTATCCCACTCCCCATTGAAGTACGCATTGATGACGAGATCCATGGACAATTCCAGCGGCCTTTCCAATGGCCTTTCCAGTGGCCTTCCCAGGGAGAAAGGCCCCGCCATTCTGCTGATCCTTGACGGCTGGGGTCACCGCGAAGCGCGCGACAATAACGCCATAGCACTGGCGCATACCCCGGTATGGGACCGTTTGCTGGCCACTTGTCCTCATACACTGATCCAGACTTCAGGCATGAGCGTGGGCTTGCCGGACGGCCAGATGGGCAATTCCGAGGTCGGGCACATGAATCTTGGGGCTGGTCGCGTGGTATACCAGAGCCTCACCCGCATCAACAAAGCCATTGCCGATGGAGACTTCTTTACCAACCCCGAACTCAATGCGGCGGTACAACAGACCCTCGACAACAACAGTGCCCTGCACATCATCGGCCTGCTGTCAGACGGTGGCATCCACAGCCATCAGGACCAGATCGCCGCCATGATCGAACTGGCCGAGCGAAAAGGCAGCCGCAATATCCGTTTGCATGCCCTGCTTGATGGCCGCGACACACCGCCGCGTTGCGCGGAATCTTCACTGCATCGCTTCACTGAACATTTCGCCAGTTCCGGCAGTGGCGCGATTGCGACGATTAGCGGCCGCTTCTACGGCATGGATCGTGACAAACGCTGGGATCGCGTGGAACAGGCTTTTTCTGCCATTTGCCATGGAGCTGCGAAATATAGGGCAGAGTCGGCAGTGGCCGGACTGCAAGCGGCGTACGTCCGGGGTGAAAACGATGAATTCGTTGCGCCTACCCTGATTTGTCCCCACGGCAGCGCACCAGCACCCATGCAAGAGGGTGATGTCATCGTCTTCATGAATTTCCGGGCCGACCGCGCGCGCGAATTGACGATGGCTTTCACTGACCCCAACTTCTCGGGATTTGAACGCGGGAAACTGCCGCAACTTGGCGGCTTCTTCACGCTTACTGAATATGCCAGGGACCTGAACGCCATCAGCGCCTTCAAGCCGGAAAATCTCAGCAATGGCCTGGGCGAATACCTGGCAGAACTCGGCAAAACCCAGTTGCGCATCGCCGAAACCGAAAAATATGCGCACGTTACATTCTTTTTCAGTGGTGGCCGCGAGCAGGAGTACCCCGGTGAAACGCGCATCCTCGTGCCCTCCCCCAGGGTAGCCACCTACGATTTACAGCCGGAAATGAGCGCCTTTGAAGTGACCGACAATCTGGTCGAAGCCATTCATTCGCGCCAATTCGATGCCATCATCTGCAACTTTGCCAATGGCGACATGGTCGGGCACACGGGTATTTTGGCTGCAGCTATCAAAGCAGTGGAAGTTCTTGATGCGTGCGTAGGTCGGATTGTCGACGCTGCGCTCGCCGAAAACGGCAGCTGCCTGATCACCGCCGATCACGGCAATGTCGAGCAAATGCTGGACACCGAGAGCGGCCAGCCCATGACCTCGCATACCAATGGCCCGGTGCCGTTGGTATGCGTGAGCAAGCAAGTGGTGACATTGCGGGATGGTGGTGCACTGTGTGATGTAGCCCCCACCCTGTTGAGCCTGATGCAACTGCCAGCCCCGGCAGAAATGAGCGGCCATTCCCTCATTGCTCCGCTCACTAACTGACGTCATCTGATGCTGCCACGTCTACTGCTCCACATCCTGGGTACCGCAAGCTTGCTGCTGCCGGGCCCAGCGTGGGCCCAGGAAGAGGTCAGCGCAGACCAGCTCGCCAGGCTCCAGTCCAGCATTGGTAAAGTCAAAGCCGAACTCGCCATCACCAGGAACCAGCGTAGCGACGTCGCTGACGGGCTGCAGGCAAACGAACAGGCCATTCTCAAGGTGCAGCAAGCCCTGCGCGACATCACCGAACGCATCCAGACGACTAAAGCAGAACTGGCCGCCCTGCACACCCAGGCCAACGTGCTCGAAGCCCAGCGCCAGGAACAACAAGCCCTCATTGCTGACTATATGATGAGCGCCCACAGCGCCGGCAGCGCTACCTCCCTGAAACTATTATTGAACCAGGACGATCCGGCACTGGGCAGTCGCATGCTGCGCTATTACGAATACTTCAGCGCTGCCCGCGGAGAGCGTCTGGCGAGTTACCGCAAAACCTTGGCTTCCATGGCAGAAGTAAGTGCTAACATTTCAGCCAGCTCAGAAGAACTCAGGATTGAGCACGTCCGCTTGATCGAAGAGGGCGAGCAACTCGACAGCAAACTGGTCGAGCGCCAAAACCTGTTGGACGACCTGGATGTGACCATTGTCACCCAGGGCGACGAGCTCGCCACGCTGGAACGACAACGCCAGGAAATCGAAGCAGTGCTGGAAGAAATCCGCAGCTCCATCACCAACCTCAACATGGGCGATGCCGATACTCCCTTTGCCGAACGCAAGGGCCAACTGCCCTGGCCACTTGAGGGTCGCCTCCTCAACAGCTTCGGCAGCAAGCACAGCTTGGGCGATCTGACCTGGGAAGGCATGACGCTGGAGGCTGAAGCGGGTGCCGATGTCAGGGCAATCCACCATGGCCGCGTCGTGTTTGCCGACTGGTTGGGCAGTTCTGGCCAGCTATTGATAATCGATCATGGGGATGGTTTCATGAGTTTGTATGCCCACAATCAGCAACTGCATAAAACGGTCGGGGATTGGGTGAGCGGCGGGGAACGGATCGCCGCCGTGGGCAATACCGGTGGCCAGCGCAGCAACGCGCTCTACTTCGAAATACGCCGTAATGGCAAAGCCGAGAACCCGGTCAACTGGTGTGTCGCACGCCGCTGAATATCAACCTGCTTCAGAAGTCACTGATGATCATGCCAAATTTTATGCGCAAACCCGGAAAAGCCCTGTTCTCACTCGCGCTGTTGGCGAGCTGTTGCACACTGGTAACAGCACTGGCAAATGCGGCCGAGGAATCGCCTGCAGTAGAACCCGCGCCGTCTACCGGGACTCCTGTCGCTGCAGCCCCTGCGTTACCTGCTGCAAATCCCGGCACGCTGCCCCTGCCGCTGGACGAAGTCCGTATCTTCGCCCAAGTGTTGAATCAGGTGCGCAATGCCTATGTGGAAGAAATTGACGATAAAACCCTGTTGGAAAATGCCATCAAGGGCATGCTGGCCGGCATCGACCCGCATTCCCAGTATCTTGCTGCGGATGATTATGAATCGCTGCAGGAAAGCACGACCGGTGAATTTGGCGGGCTCGGCGTGGAAGTGGGAATCGAAGACGGCTTCATCAAGATCATCGCCCCCATGGATGATTCCCCGGCTGCACGCGCCGGCATCCAGGCCGGCGACCTCATCATCCAGCTCGACGACACCCCGGCGCGTGATGTGACTCTGGGCGACACCTCGGATTTGCTGCGCGGCGAACCGGGTACGTCGATCACTCTCACCATCATGCGTGAAGGGGTCAGTGAACCGCTGGAAATAACCGTCACGCGCGAAATCATCAAGGCGCGCAGCATTCGCTATCGCGCCATCGAACCGGGTTTCGGTTATATCCGCATCGGCCAGTTCGCCGCCGACACCGCGACCGAAGTGGTGGATGCGCTGGCCAAGCTGCAGGCAGAAAGCACGCCCTTGCGCGGACTGGTGCTCGATTTGCGCAACAATCCTGGTGGCGTACTGCAAGCAGCTGTCGGCGTAGTGGATGCCTTCATCACTGACGGTCTTGTCGTCTACACCGAAGGTCGCGTGCCCAATGCCGACATGCGGTATCAGGCGACTCCGGACGATCCGAGCCAGGGTGTGCCGCTGGTGGTATTGATCAACGGTGGCTCCGCCTCGGCATCGGAAATTGTCGCCGGTGCGCTGCAGGATCATCAGCGCGGCATCATCATGGGCACCCAGAGTTTTGGCAAAGGGTCCGTACAGTCAGTACTGCCCTTGACGAATGACCGCGCGATCAAACTCACCACATCGCTGTATTACACGCCCAATGGCCGTTCGATCCAGGCCAAGGGCATCACGCCGGACATCATCATCGACCGTGGCCAGGTCACCAAGATTCCGGACAGCGCCATTGCCTATCGCGAAGCTGACTTGAGTCGACATCTGGAAACGGGCACGGCAGGAGAAAAACCGGCTACTGAAGCTGCGCCTGCGATTACAACTCCGGCGGCAACAGCGGATGAAGTGCTGGTGGAAGATTACCAGCTCAACGAAGCGATGAACTTGCTCAAGGGCCTGAGCATCATGCAGCGAAAAAATTGAACGCAGGGGCACGGCACTCACCTGTCAGGATGCCGCGTCCCTACCGCATTTCGATGCCGTGTTCCCGCATGTACTGCTTGGCTTGGGGAATGGTGAATTGCCCGAAATGGAAAATACTCGCGGCCAGCACTGCATCTGCCTTGCCGATCTGAATACCATCAACCAGATCCTGCAATGTGCCGACACCGCCAGAGGCAATCACCGGCACCGGTACTGCTGAACTGATCGCAAGATTCAGTTCCAGGTCGAAGCCACTCTTGGTGCCATCACGATCCATGCTGGTCAGCAAAATTTCGCCGGCACCATAGCTCACCATTTTTTTCGCCCAGGCGATGGCTTCCAGGCCAGTGGGATTGCGCCCGCCATGGGTGAAAATTTCCCAGCGCTTGGGCTCGCCCGGTTTCGACACGCACTTGGCATCGATGGCCACCACAATGCACTGCGAACCAAAACGCTCCGCCGCTTCGCGCACAAATTCCGGATTCAGCACGGCACTGGTATTGATGCCGACCTTGTCCGCGCCGGCATTGAGCATGTTGCGAATGTCCTGCAATTTGCGGATGCCGCCACCGACGGTAAGCGGGATGAAGACCTGACTCGCGATGGCTTCCACCGTATGAATGGTAGTGCTGCGATCCTGGCTGCTGGCAGTAATGTCGAGGAAGGTGATTTCGTCGGCACCCTGGTCACAGTAGCGCTTGGAGATTTCCACCGGATCACCCGCATCGCGAATGTCGACGAATTTCACGCCTTTGACGACACGGCCATTGTCGCAATCAAGACAGGGAATGATGCGCTTTGCCAGACTCATGATGCTTGCCCATTCCAGCTCAGGAAGTTTTGCAGTAACTGAAGGCCGTTTTCCTGGCTTTTCTCCGGATGGAACTGTACGGCAAAGATGTTCTTGTGTGCCAAGGCAGAACAAAATGGTTGCGGATAGTCCGTTTCCCCTGCCACTTCAATTGTGGAATGGGGCGCCACGTAATAGCTGTGCACGAAATAAAACCTGCCGTTGTCCCCGATACCCTGCCACATCGGATGTGCCTGCGTTTGTCGTACCTGGTTCCAGCCCATGTGCGGCACTTTCAACGCGGCGCCTTGCGCATCCACCAGATCATCAGCAAAACGCAGCACCTTGCCGGCGAACAGACCGATGCAATCAACACCGCCGTTTTCCTCGCTGCTCTGCATCAAGGCCTGCATGCCGACACAGATGGCCAGCACCGGCTTCTTGCGTACTTGCTCGCGCAGGATTTCATCGATGCAAAGATGACGGATTTCGGCCATGCAATCGCGCATTGCGCCAACGCCTGGAAATACCAGACGGTCTGCTTCCTGCAAGACCAGGGGATCGGAGGTAACCGACACCTTCAGACTTTTTCCGGCGCGTTTGCCAACGAATTCGAGCGCCTTGGCAACGGAGTGGAGATTCCCCATGCCATAGTCGATTACTGCTACGTGAGTCATAGTGCCTTTAGCGTGATTAAGACAGTTCAGCCGTCAATAAAGAGCTCAGCCGGTCAGCGTGCCTTTGGTGGAAGGCACCGTACCCTGCATGCGCGGATCCGGTTCAATCGCCATGCGCACGGCGCGACCGAAGGCCTTGAACACAGTCTCGATTTGATGATGCGCATTATTGCCGCGCAGATTGTCGATGTGCAGTGTCACCTTGGCGTGATTCACAAAGCCCTGGAAAAATTCGTAGAACAGGTCCACGTCGAAATCGCCGACGGAACCACGCTTGAACGGAATCTGGTATTCAAGTCCGGGGCGACCAGAGAAATCGATCACGACACGTGACAACGCTTCATCCAGCGGCACATAGGCATGGCCATAGCGGCGGATGCCGGTCTTGCTCAATGCCTTGTCGAAAGCCTGGCCCAGGGTAATCCCGAGATCCTCGACCGTGTGATGGGCATCAATGTGCAGATCACCGTCTGCCACGATGTCCATGTCAATCAGCCCGTGACGCGCCACCTGCTCCAGCATGTGTTCCAGGAACGGCAGGCCGGTCTTGATGGCAAACTTGCCGGTCCCGTCCAGGTTCACGGAGACCTTGATACGGGTTTCGTTGGTATTGCGTTCTACGCTGGCCGAACGTGCTGACATGGGTGTGCCCACAGGAATAACAGAGATGCGCGATTATACCTGTATTGCCCGACTCCAGACCAATGCGGGCAGACATTCATTCGCACGGTGAGCCAGACTGGTGGTTATAATCCAGCCTCGCCAATACTCCTGAATGTTGTGCTCCGATGTCGCCTGAACAACTAAGTCCTGCCCTGCTCACCTGGTTTGACCAGTATGGTCGCAAGCACCTGCCGTGGCAGCAGCTCCGCACGCCTTATAGTGTCTGGGTCTCGGAAATCATGCTGCAGCAGACCCAGGTCGCCACCGTAATCCCGTACTATGAACGTTTCATGCAGCGTTTTCCCGACGTGCACACACTTGCACAGGCAGACGAAGACGTCGTGCTGCATCACTGGACCGGACTTGGGTATTACGCCCGGGCCCGCAACCTGCACCGCACCGCGCAGCTGGTCAGCACGCAATTCAACGGTGAATTCCCGGCCACAGTCGAAGCCTTGAGTGAATTACCCGGTATCGGCCGTTCCACTGCCGGTGCCATTCGCGCGCTTGGCAGCGGTAAACGGGCCGTGATCCTGGATGGGAACGTGAAGCGGGTGCTGACACGCGTGCACAGTATCAAGGGCTGGCCCGATCAACCCAAGGTACAAAAACAGCTGTGGGAAATCGCCGAGGCGCACACGCCGGAAGTGCGCTGCCCGGATTACACCCAGGCCATCATGGATCTGGGCGCCACACTGTGTTCACGCTCGCGCCCGGCCTGTGGCCTGTGTCCGCTCAATTTCATGTGCACGGCCTATGCCACCAATCGCACAGACGATTTCCCCGAGAGCAAGCCTCGCAAGACACTGCCCGAGAAAAGCACCTACATGCTGATTTTTCACGACCAGGCATCGGGCAAGGTGCTGCTGGAAAAACGCCCACCCCAGGGCATCTGGGGCGGTTTGTGGAGTTTTCCGGAAAGTGCCGATATCAGCGACCTGAATAGCAACATGCAGGGACAGATCATGACCGACTCCCGCAGCATGATGCTGTGGTCACCACTGCGCCACACCTTCAGTCATTACCACCTCGACATTACGCCAGTGCTGATTCCGCTTGATCAACATCACATCGGCGTCATGGAGAACGAGCGCTGGCATTGGTATGATCTGCGCAATCCCGACGAACTGGGTCTGGCAGCACCGGTCAAGAAATTGCTGGGCAAGCTGATCTGATCCAGCAACCCACCCATCCAACCTGTAGTGACGGACTTTCGCGTCCGACTGCTGTTAGAGCGCAAGCACCATGGCCAGAAAAGTTTTCTGCAAAAAATACCGCAAAGAGATGGACGGACTATTGGTAGCTCCCTTCCCCGGTGCCAAGGGACAGGACATCTTCAACAACGTGTCACAACAGGCCTGGCAGGAATGGCAGGCGCATCAGGTACGCCTGATCAACGAAAAGGCGCTCAGCATGGTCAATCCCGAGCACCGCAAATTCCTGCAGGACGAAATGGACAAGTTCTTGAGCAACCAGGATTTCGCCCAAGCCGAAGGATATGTGCCCACCAAAACGCCCGAGAAGCCGCAGGCCTGAGCCGATCAAGTTACTCCGACCCCTTGATCCTGCGCTTGACTCGGAACAGGGGCGCGGGTTTAATACGCGCCTTTCCGGGCTCCAGCCCCGGATCTGCGTCAAGCTGATCTGCCTCAAACTGAAGTAGCCAGCGAAATAGCCTTTTAGGCCCAGATAGCTCAGTAGGTAGAGCAGGGGATTGAAAATCCCCGTGTCGGTGGTTCGATTCCGCCTCTGGGCACCACTTATTTTAGCAAATTCAACATCTTACGATTTTGCTTTCCCGCCAGAATTCATAGCATACCTTTAGCACACCTTCTCCGGCTTTTATCACGGCAAGATAGTGCTGCTCATGTCAGCCAAAAGCATCAATCTCCTTTCCTGCAAGGTCACGATCTATTGCCGTGACTCGCATGCAGAACGAGCTGGACGAGCACTCTGGCAAGGTCGTCTAAAAGCGCTATCCCGATGTGGACATTTACGAGGAGATTTCACTTTCAAACCCGGTCCGATTGAATCGGTTCGTGGGCGGATTCTGTGGACAGAGGCAGCTTGATCGTGCAATAAAGAAAAAAGTCATACAACCGGAGGACACGCTGAAATGATCCACATAAGCAGAGTTACCGCCGCTTTAGCTCTGCTCCTGCCGGTTCTGGGGGTTCACGATGTGCAGGCGCAGCAGATGCCCACTGTACTTGTGAATATCGCTCCATGCATGGCACTGGCTACCAACACTGAGCGTTACGCCTGCTATGACCAACTTGAAGCAGCAGTCCATGCTGCACAAAATAGCCCGGCAATCAGTGCCGAGTCGCCAACGCCGGCAGGCAATGAACCCGCAGCAGCAAGCCGCAGCGGTACTGCACCTGATACAGTCGAGCCAGATATGTTGGACGTGCCAACTCCTGCGACAGCCCCGACTGCTACTACGGTCGAAAATTTCGGAGTTGCACCAGATACTGGCGGAGCCAGGGTCGCAACTGGTGCGGATGGTGCGGAAGAATTGCATGACCGTATCACAGACCTGCGGGAGAGAGAGCCGGGCCGCTGGCTGGTCATGCTGGAAAGCGGACAAGTCTGGTACCAGACCAACAGTCAGCGCATGCGTCTGCGCAAGGGCATGGAAGTCAGGATCTATCCATCTCCGCTGGGAGGTTCGTTCCGCATGGCCCGAGTTGGTGGGGCTGATACCGGTTTCATACAGGTCGACAGAATCGAATAGCAGATACAAGCCCGGCAAGAATTGCAAAAAAAAACGGAGACTTCTTGTCTCCGTTTTTATTTTCTCTTGCAGGATCTGACGGCTGTACTCTAGAAGTTTGCAGTCATACCTACATACCAGCGACGTCCCAGCGTGTCATAGAAACCAGGCAGGGTGGTGCCAGCTCCTGATGTTGGCCTGTTGCCGGCAAAGTTGGTTTGCTCACCAGTAATTACCGCGTCGGTGTCGAACACATTGTCGAGTCCAAAGCGGAATACCAAGGTGTCGTTCATTACCCAACCAGCGGAGAAGTCGAATATGTTGTATGACTCATCCGCGCCTACGAACGGGCTGCCATTGGCTCCGGCAATCACTGCCTGTGGTGCATCGGCTTCCGGCAGGAAGCGCCATCTCATGCTGAAATTCCAGCTGTCCAGCGAATAACTGAAATTGGTGAAGGCCCGGTATTCATAGCTGCCCTGATTAAGGGAGGTTTCCGGTCCTGGTCCCAGTGATCCTTTCCATTCATACACCGGAGAATTCGGTGAAGCCTGGGTTTGGAACTTGGGAGTGAAGCTCACCATTGTGCTGAAACCGACGGACCCCGGGATGTTATCGAAGCCCAGTGTGGACATTTCACCATTCCAGTTCAGTCCAAAATCCACACCGTTGATTTCGGTGAAG
>Ga0209134_10000158_pt1 | contig 17872 bp, 23 predicted proteins | sample LauGreSp1BDMLBSN_2_FD_187566 | JGI IMG/M metagenome (GOLD analysis project Ga0209134, IMG submission 187566) | Freshwater lake microbial communities from Lake Michigan, USA - Sp13.BD.MLB.SN (SPAdes) (version 2) | ecosystem: Environmental > Aquatic > Freshwater > Lake | place: Lake Michigan, USA... | reverse complement strand
TCTTAGCCCACTCAGAGATCTTCTGATTGTTACGAGCCAAGCGGATGGACTTCTGATTGCGCATCATCATGGTGAAGAACACTGCTTGCACCTCACTGGATGGAATGCGATCAACAAAGCCCATGAACTTCGTCAACTGATCTTGCGTCTCAAGCACATCGACTGCTTGGAACATGATCATCAACTGCGCACTGATATCCTTGGGGACTTCGATACCCTCTGGGTCTTTGCAGATGTCCTTCACATCAGCCAATGATTTCTCCATCATCAAGAATGCTGAGAGATCACCTGCGAATGACGCACCGACTGTGCCTGCTAATGCAACCTTCAACGAGTTCTCAGTCATCTTGTCACGATGCTTGACGATCACATCTGCCTTCGCCAATGAGCGAGGAGACACAAACGACAACGCACTCATAGATGGTTTGAAGATGTATGGGTTGTCCTTCTGATCACCGTCAATGTAGGATGCCAAGCAACGAGGGAACATCGCAACGCCCGCACGAATGACACGAGAGATACCATTCTCTGATGCCCATTGCAACCACTCATTCACATTGGGCTTCGCCATGCGCATGATGCACACACGATTACCCGCATGAGCGAGCATGTTGTCACCGACACCATCTGATGCATTATTAGATGTGCCGAACACGATGGACTTGACATCGCCTTTCTTGGGCAATGCCTTGTCACCCACCATACGCTCGAGCATGAGCCTAGTGAAGATCACTTGCAATAACTTGGGAGACTTCATGAACTCGTCAAGCAAGATGATCTTAGGCTTAGAGTCTGAGAGGTTGAACAACTCAGAGACATAGTATTCCAACTGACGATTGGCATGGTTGGGAATAGTCATACCGATGTCCGACATATCTTTCACGGGACAATCGACATAGATGTAGTCATACTTGTCACCCTCGATGCTTGTGCCGTCTGCGGGAGAGCGCCATGTATCACCGTTGTCTGATGCAATCATAGATAACAGCGAGGTCTTACCACAACCGGGTTCGCTTTGGATGATCGGAGTTAACTCACCACCTATCAATGGGATGATAGTGCGGAGTTCGTTGATGGATACTGTATTGACGAATTGGACTTGTGCCATGATTGATTACTTTCTTTACTGATGTTGAACTAAAGGAACGTCTCTGCGGGTTACACGCAAGAGAACGAACCGAACTTGCCGAGGATACTGTCAATATCCTCTTTCACTGAAGTGCGCACCGCATCGGACTCACGGATGAGTTCTGCGTCTACACCTTCCAATGCTCTCTCCAACGACGCCCTTGCTTCCTCCAACTCAGGGCTGTCTGTCAGATTGAACTCTTTGAATGACTCGCACATCTCTTTCGCTTTCAAGATGGTCGTGTCATAGATCTTTCTCTTCTTGGTCTTGGTCTCGCCAGTGTTAGCGTCAACGCCTGTCTCGTCAACACCGCAACAATGGCTAATGGATTTCATAACATCCAAGAACCTTGTTTGCTGTTCCACCATCACATGGGACACTATTTCCTCTGCTTGACTGGAGTATGTGGCAAACAAGTCATCAGCGATGTCTTGCGCAATGGCGCACCTGAAATCACTCATTGGGACTTCGCTCACGAAAAGTCGAACACCGAACTTAGATGCCAGTTCCTCTTTAGCGGGGTAGTCATTGCGGTCGAACATATCGCCTTGCTTGAACGCCATGTCGCTCACGATGCTGTCGTATTCAGTCAAGAACTCGCCTAAGAGTTTATGAAACGATGCTTCGTGGTCGTTGTATTCTTGCTTGAACTTGGGCATGTCTACGCTAGGTAGATAGTCCTGTGCATTGTTCCAACGATAGGTTCTGCGCTTGACCCAGTTATAGATAGTCTGACGATAGTTCACGATCGCCTTGTGCTTGGGGTGATCGGCTAGTAGGTTCTTCACATACTTGCCCGCGTGTTGATCGGCTTTCTTTGCCGTAGTAACCTCATTGCTGATGCCACGATCTTGCTTGGTAGCAGACCACACATTGACATCGACATGCACTAGCATGCCCGAGGTTGCAAGACTAATAAGATGATTTGGTTTCGTTAGTTCCATATTCATGGACACTCTCCCTTTGGTTTGGTTTAAAACAAATCCCACTGATGCGTGGGACACTATCTAGTGGGACTTACTGGACGCTTCCCAACTGTCATAAGTATAACACAACTTGACATATGAGTCAAGCAGTTTACTCAACTTTTTCATCTAGCCAATCGCAAGTGATCTCTCTGTTGAGACGGATGTAGTCATCTTCCAATTCACCAAACGCTCGTTGGTTGATGTCATCAGCCTCCTCGCCCACTATGAACATCTGACCAACTATCGTGTTGTTGTCCTCGCTGAACTCTCGTGCTAAATCCCACAATGCTTCGTGTGCCTTCACCTCGGCATAGTCGGGATACCACTTGATGTCATGTGGTGTATGAAAGTTGAATTGCCACTTTACCATGTTGATCTCGAGCCACTCGTTGATCGAACCCTTCTCGCCCGCCCACAATGCTGGTATCTTGGACTTGGCTTCGCATAAGAATGTATTGAACGACTGTTCGCTCTTTTTATCGTCATCGCCCACGAATCGTATGGTGTATGCCACCAATGATCTATAGCCCATTGACTCCTCCTTTGTGTGATGAGTTCAATCCCTTGAGCAAAGACATATCTGTTACTAATATGTAGTTGGACTTAGGCATGGGCACGACTGTGCGCACCACACGCTTGGACTCGGACTCACCGCATGGCATACACATCTTGTAGCCGAGAGCCCATCGTTGGTTGGGGTAGGTTGTGCCACACATACGGCACTCTGCTCTGAATATTAAATTGGTTGTATCAGTCATACTCTGTTGTCCCTTGTTGCTTGTGCGTATGTGTCACGGTGAAACTCCATGTCCCGCACAAAGAAGTGTGTCTCGAGTTTGTCGGGGTCTTGCTCACACAGCCACGCATCCCACAGTGCCAGATCTTTGTGTGCATAGATGCCTATGACTTTCTCGCTAGATGCAGTGACTTCGACTAGCGCATAGACTGACTCAGGCAGAAAGGGGTTAGGCATTAGATTGGCTTCCACGGCTTCGTGGATTGCTATGCTAAGTTGTTTCATCTGTCCCATAATGATCTCCCAGTTGATAGATTGATAATGAATCCCACGCAGGCGTGGGACACTAAGTAAGGATGTCTGCAAGACGCTTCCCGACTTGCTCTCAGTATACCATAACTTGACATATATGTCAAGGCTTTTATACTACTTTTTTACCTAGTATTTTCTGTTCCAGTTGTTCCAAATGTTCCAATTTCTTAACTTTACTTTTAGAACTTGAGATTTTAAAAATCCGTAAGGAAAAGTATTAGTTTGAGTGGCTTTTTCTTCTATATATATAAATATTTATATTTAATTAATTTAAGGTGTTCCGATGTTCCAGTAAATTTGGGGGTGTATACCTTGGCGGGCTTCTCTTTTTGCACTGGCTGGGCAAAGGTCTTGCTCACAGAAAGTTGGATAGATTTACCTACCCTGCCACAAAACACTGGAACATTGGAACAAACGCTGTAAGTCATTGATTCATAAGGCGAATCTTGTTGCCACTTTTTTTCTTGTTCCAACACTTTTATTGGAACAGACTGGGAAAACCAATCCCACGCATGCGTGGGACGTTATTTAAGGTTTTCAGAACTGATGCAACGCACGCACACACACGCGACCACAAATAACTGGTATCAAATTTGAGGGACAAAAAAAGCCCGACCGAAGTCGGGCGTGGCTACTTATTTGTAGGTTTTCCAAAAGGCTGTTACAGCCAGTTTGAATTTTGCAGGGTCAGCCGTGGTGTCACCTTTTGCGTGTTTCACCTTAACCGATTTCTCTTGCGCTGTGAATGCATTAGTCATTGACTGAGCAAAGTCTAGCGTTGTGCGTGTCGATGTCTGACCCTTGTTCAAGATCTTGCGAGCCTTGATTTTAAGATCACCTAATCGGTTAGAACAGTAATCAGAGACATCTGATCGCCATTGTTTTACAACGCCATGCAAGGCTGGGTTAGTATTCGCTAACTTACCAAACTCTTGCGATGAGTAAGAAAACGCATACGCCACGCCTATTTCTACTTTCTCGACTTTCTTGTTCTTAACTTGCTCATCTGTGGCGATCACATAATGTCCGTCAATGACGGCATAGGTGACTGGGGGCTTGTTGTCATTGCATCGCATGCGATACCCCTCATACAATTCAGCCCGAGCCTCTGGCGATACCTCATTAGGAAAGCCTGCAATGTTGTCCAATGCATACTGTGCTTGCGAATCGATAGCATCGCCTGCTTTTGCTTGTTGATAACCTAGATCTTTCAGTGATGTGAATACAGTCATGATGACTCCTTAAAAGTTAATGTATCAGTAGAAGAATTTCTAGCCGATGCTTATAGATAGCATTTTGTGGAGTCTTAAGTAAAGCCCCATGGGGGGATGGAGTCTTATTTAACGCGCCCGCCATCACGCACCCGCTCCCGCGCGCGACCACAAATAACTGGTATCAAATCTCAGGGACAAAAAAACCCCGCAAACCTTGCGGTCTGCGGGGCGGGGGCTAAGTGGTTATGCGTTCCACTTCACCATAAACGCAACCTTTGCGTCATTGAACTTCTTATCCACGGCAGTAGTATCGCCACGATTCTTTGCACCTTTGAGGCGTGTGGGGGCGGTGTCTTTGAACCACTCTTCCACGAACTCTGCAAAGTTCTTATTGGCGGTGCGCGTGCGTTCCTTGCCTTCGTTGAGAAGTCTATGAGCACAACGCTTCAAGTCTGCTAGGCGGTTACTACAATATGTAGAACACTTCTCACGCACTTCTTTGACCAGAGCGTGTAGCGCGGGACGCGTGTTGGCTAGTTTGCCGAACTCTTGTGAAGTGTAGGAATAAGCGTATGACACGCCTATCTCTATTTTCTCTACATTCTTGGCTTCGATATGTTCTTGCGTGGCTAGAACATAGTGATCGTTGACAACCGCGTAGGTTTTCTTCGGGAAGAGTTGATCGAAGCGCATACGATAACCCTCGTAGAGTTCGTCCTTGGCTTCGCTAGAGACCTCCTTGGGGAAGTCTGCTATGTTGGCAATGGCGTAGCGCGCTACGCTCTCAAGGGTGTCGTGAGCACCCGCTTGCTGGAAGGCACTATCTTTCAACGAAGCGAAAGAGTTGGTGAGCATTGCGGTTGCAACGGGGGAAGTGCTAGTTTTAGTCTTAGCAGACTTTGTTGACGTAGTAGTCATGTTCATATCTCCATAAAGATGAACGATTGAAATAGTCAGGGCAGAATTGCTTGCTGACATAATCTATATAGCATTTCGTGGGGTCTTAAGTAAAGTCCCACGGGGTAATGGGACGCTATTTAACGCGCTTGTATCACGCACGCACTTACGCGCCCGACGACAAATAACTGGTATCAAACCCTCCCCGAAGGGAGGGCTGATGCTTAGCGCACTCTGCTGTAGTCTTCGCCATCTATCTTGGCGCAGAACGTAGCACGTTGCACTTGTTCTCTAGCCTTACGAAAGAATTCGTATCGGCTTGGTAGTTCAGAGAAGGGGCGACGCTGGTGCATCGCCTCTCTCATCGCGCCCCACACGTGAGCGCGCCAGATGTTACGTTGACCCGTTGTCATCTCTGAACGCTGGGTCAATCCACAACATGATCTGCACCATGAGCAGACCGCCAACCACAAAGGCAACAGTATCCCAACCGATGTAGTCGTGTCCTGATGTAATGCCTAGTTTGATGCAATACATGCGAGACATGAACACCATGCCGATGATGAACCAAGTGAGAGCATCCACTACTTTGCGGACTCCACGGATTGCTGACATATCAATCTCCTTAAGATGGGGGGCTGTCGCCCCCCGAGGTTTAGCGGTAGTAACGCACCGCAACACGTTGACCAAACATGTTGGTTATCTTGATGAACACATCCTGTTTAGGATATGCATACATCGTTGCCTTAGCATCGCTAAGAGTCCAAGCCTTGTGAGTCTTAACCAACTCACCCCAACGCACTGCTACTGTATACATAGCAATCTCCCGTGTAGGACTGGCTGACTTACCTGATGTGGCTAGTTGCAACCTGTCCATACTATCTATATAGCATGTGGATGTGCCCTATTGCAAATTTCTAGGGGGTACGCCCTGCCACCCCCACCCCCCAAGGCATCCAATGGGTCCCCCCGCGCACCCCATACCCCATAATGAACACAAATAACTCCACATTTATTCAAAGTTTGGGACTCCTATATGTATAGATATGTACAGTTTTTATACATTTAGAGCGCCACGCCGAAGCAGAAAACCTAGTATCCATGCGGGTTAGCGGACTTTTCGGTAGTAAGTACTTATTGCCGATCTGAAGTACCCCCCTTGTCTTTTATTTCGTATATGTAAAAAAATTTTTTACAAAAAATTCTGAAAAGTGATATAGTCGGAAAAACGGAATACCCCGACATGACAATGCTAGTACCGCCCATCGAGGAGAACATTCCTCTACCAGAGAATGCCAAGGATGCATTCCCGGATCTATCTGCAGAACAAGAGTTGCAGATGCGGGCTAACGTCATCAAGCTAATGTCTGACCTGACTGGTCAGGAACTCTCCCCTACCAAAGCAAATGCGGATGAAGCCAAGGCTCTAGCGCGAGAGATGATCAACAATCCTCAGTTCAAACCGGACTACGCCAAGTATCCTAATGAGACACTGGCTATGTTGGCGGGTATGGTGGCTCAGATGAACGTCTCCATCGTAGAGGAGCTGTCTGATCTGAAGATGTATGTGGTAAATAAGCTCGTTGCAGAGATAGAAAATGCCCGAGACCCTAAGATTCGTGTCGCTGCCCTAGGAAAACTAGGGGAAATTGACGGTGTGGACGCATTTAAGAAGCGTACAGAAGTAACCCACAAGGTTATGACTGCTGAAGAAGTGGAAGATGAGCTATTACTGACTCTAAATAGCCTAGAAAGTAAGGTAATCGACGTCGAAGCTCGAGAAATAGTGCGTAATGAGCCCAAAACTGACGCCTGAACAGCTATTTAAGCTCCGGCAGGCGCTACCTAGCATGCCTGACAAGCAGAAAAGGCGTACTTTGGAGCTTTTGAAGACATATGATGCCCAAATAACCCAAAATTTGAGTAAGGAGAGCTTTCTTGACTTCGTTAAACATGTATATCCGGGCTATAAGGTGGGGCCGCACCATCTCAAACTGGCTCAAATTTTTGAAGATATCGCTAACGGTAAGAAAAAACGTGTCATCGTTAATATCGCTCCGCGCCATGGTAAGTCAGAACTTATATCCTACCTCGCTCCTGCGTGGTTCTTGGGTAAGTTTCCACAGAAGAAAATCATCATGTCGTCTCACACGGCGGATCTGGCTGTTCAGTTTGGGCGTCGTGTGCGTAACCTCGTTGGATCGGAAAATTATCGGGACATATTTCCGCAAGTAGAACTGCAAGCTGACTCGAAGTCGGCCTCACGGTGGGGGACTAACTTTAATGGTGAATATTTTGCTATTGGTGTGGGCGGTGCTCTTGCTGGTAGGGGCGCGGACTTATTTATCATTGATGACCCCCACTCTGAGCAAGAAGCGAAGACGGGTCGTCCAGATGTATTTCTTCCTGCTTGGGAGTGGTTCCAGTCTGGCCCTCTCCAACGTCTTATGCCGGGCGGTGCCATTATCGTAGTGATGACACGCTGGTCCAAACTGGACTTAACGGGCATGATCGTCAACCAGATGGAGCGCAACGAGGATGTAGATCCTTGGGAGGTCGTGGAGTTCCCTGCTATTAAAGATGACGGGGAAGCACTGTGGCCTGAGTTCTGGGATGTCAACGAGTTGTTGGCAAAGAAGGCGGCAATCGACATCCGGTACTGGAATGCCCAGTACATGCAGAAACCTACCTCAGAAGAGGGCGCTCTAATAAAGAGAGAGTGGTGGAAAATTTGGGATAAAGAGTCCCCTCCCCAATGCGAGTTTACGATCATGTCACTCGACGCGGCTCAAGAGGCTAACACCCGCGCTGACTATAACGCACTGACTACATGGGGTGTCTTCTTTAACGAGGAGACGAATAATTACGCCATCATTTTGTTAAACGCTATTAAGAAGAGGCTGGAGTACCCAGACTTGAAGAAACTTGTGCTAGAAGAGTACAGGGAGTGGGAGCCAGACGCGTTCATGGTTGAGAAGAAATCTAACGGATCGGTTCTCTATCAGGAGTTTAGACGGATGGGCATACCCGTTGGGGAGTTCACTCCCGGTAAGGGACAAGACAAGATTGCTCGTGTGAATGCGGTGTCATCCCTCTTTGAGGGAGGTGTGGTATACGCACCAGACCGCAGATGGGCGAAAGAAGTGATCGAAGAATGCAACGATTTCCCGGCGGGCACCAATGACGACTTGGTGGACTCAACTACCCTAGCACTGTTAAGATTCAGGCAGGGCGGATTCATCCGCCTAGATTCCGACGAACCGGAAGATAATTTCCTGCGCAAATATCGCAAAAAAGCTGCGTACTATTAAGGACACATCATGGCAACAAACATGGATAAATCTTTCTATCAAGCACCTCAAGGACTAGATCAGTTGAGTGAGCAAGAAGAGCCTATTGAGATAGAGATTGAAGATCCAGAAGCAGTGCGCATCAGTACTGAAGACTTCACTTTAGAGATGGTGAAGGAAGAGGACAAAGATGAGTTCGAGAAGAACCTTGCTGAAGAGATGACAGAAGGTGAACTTGCAACTGTTTCAGGCGATCTGATCGGTGAGTTTGATACAGATGTCTCATCACGCAAAGACTGGGTACAGACTTATGTAGATGGTCTTGAGTTATTGGGTATGAAGCTTGAAGATCGTACTGAGCCTTGGCCCGGTGCATGTGGTGTGTATCACCCACTACTTACTGAGTCAGTAGTTAAGTTCCAAGCAGAAACAATGATGGAGACGTTCCCAGCAGCGGGTCCTGTCAAAGCAAAAATCATTGGTAAAGAAACACCAGAGAAAAAGAAAGCGGCAGAACGTGTCCAAGAGGACATGAACTACCGCTTGACCGAAGAGATGGTCGAATACAGACCTGAACACGAGCGTATGCTGTGGGGTCTGGGTCTCGCTGGCAACGCGTTCAAGAAAGTATACGTCGATATCCAGACAGATAGACCAGCGGCGATGTTTGTCCCTGCTGAAGACTTGGTCGTTCCGTATGGCGCGTCTAGCCTAGAGACAGCAGAACGTGTTACTCACGTCATGCGCAAAACCGAGAACGAAGTAAAAATGCTTCAGCATGCTGGGTTCTACCGCAAGATAGATCTAGGCTCTCCCATGAATGTCATGGATGAGGTTGAGAAAAAGATTGCGGAGAAGCTGGGCTTTAGGGCTACTGAAGACAATAGATACAAGCTACTTGAGATGCATGTGGACATAGATCTTCCCGGCTATGAGCACAAGGACGAGAAGGGTAAAGAGACAGGTATTGCTCTGCCTTATGTTGTCACTATAGAGAAGGCAACAGGAGAAGTTCTATCTATTAGACGCAACTGGAAACCTGAAGATGACACACACCAGAAACGCCAGCATTTTGTTCATTATCCGTACATACCGGGTTTTGGCTTTTACGCTTTTGGCCTTATCCATCTCATTGGTGCTTTTGCTAAGTCAGGCACTTCTATCCTTCGCCAACTTGTTGACGCGGGTACTTTGTCGAACTTGCCCGGCGGTTTTAAAACTCGCGGGTTACGTTCCAAGGGTGACGATACACCTATCTCACCGGGGGAGTTTAGGGACATGGACGTCCCAAGCGGAACAATGCGTGACAACATCATGCCCCTCCCCTATAAGGAGCCAAGCCAAGTTCTAGCATCGCTGATGAATCAAATCATTGAAGATGGTCGCAGATTCGCTGGTACTGTTGACTTGAATACGTCAGACATGAGCGCACAAGCTCCTGTCGGTACGACGTTAGCTATCCTTGAGCGTCAGTTGAAAACGATGTCTGCTATACAGGCGCGTATTCACTATGCCATGCGTCAAGAGTTCAAGTTGTTGAAAGAGATCATTCGTGATTTCACACCAGCTGAATATCCGTACGAGCCAGAGTCAGGTGACCGTGCTATCAAGCAAAGTGACTACGACAATGTGGACGTCGTGCCTGTATCTGACCCTAATGCAGCTACTATGGCTCAGAAGGTTGTTCAGTATCAAGCGGCTTTACAACTAGCTCAGACAGCACCGCAGATCTATGACCTACCACTTTTGCATCGTCAGATGCTTGACGTGTTGGGTATTAGAAACTACCAGAAGTTAGTGCCGATGGACGATGACATGAAGCCTCGTGACCCAGTCACAGAGAACATGAATATTCTCCGTAACAAACCAGCCAAAGCGTTTATCTACCAAGATCACCAAGCACACATTGCTGTTCACATGTCAGCAATGCAAGATCCAAAAGTGCAAGCGATTGTTGGTATGAACCCGCAAATGGCGCAGGCGTTGCAAGCTGCAATGATGGCTCACATATATGAGCATCTAGGTATGGAATACCGCAAGCAGATTGAGCAAACTATGGGTCAGACTCTTCCTCCATACAACGAGGAGCAAGACGAAATTGAGATGGCTCCAGAGATGGAAGTACGTGTATCGCAAATGGCTGCACAGGCTTCTCAACAGTTGCTACAACAACACATGCAGGAAGCTCAACAACAGAAGGCTCAACAACAGCAACAAGATCCGCTTATTCAAATGCAGCAGCAAGAGTTGCAGATTAAGCAGGCTGATCTACAGCGCAAGTCTCAGAAAGATATGACTGATGCTCAGTTGAAGCAAGAGCAGATCCAGACAGAGCGTATGCGTATTGCTTCACAAAAACAAAGTGAAACAGAGAAACTTGATAGACAACACGCGTCGGAAGGATTCCGTACAGCGGCGGATCTACATAAGCACGAACAACAGCTTGATAACCAACGCAAGTTGCAGATGATTCAACAAGAGATACAAGCACGACAAGCGCAGAAATCACAACCAAAGAAGAAAGGTGATTGATGTATGAAGTAATCCGAGCCACAGAACATGTGGTTCAAAAAATTGACGAAAAAGTCAAACAACTCGAAGAAGCGATTGGTCGTAAAGCGGCTAAAAGTTTTGACGAGTATTGCGAGATGTGTGGGGAAATTAAAGGTCTGCTCACCACTCGTAACTTCCTAACAGACCTTACAAAAAACATGGAGAAACTAGATGATTGATCTCAGTCAAGCAGTGGACTTGTCGCAAGTGCTGCACAAAAAGGATGATGAGAAAGCAAAACAACTTCCTAAGCCTATGGGCTACAAGATTTTGTGCGCGATCCCAGAAGCCGAGAAGGAGTTCGAGGAGAGTGAAGTTGGCTTGATAAAAGCTGACGAGACTATGCGTAACGAAGAAGTGCTGACCACAGTGCTGTTTGTCGTTGCTCTTGGTCCAGACTGCTACAAGGATGAAAAACGGTTCCCATCCGGTCCTTGGTGCAAACAGGGTGACTTTGTCTTAGTGCGTCCCAACTCGGGATCCAGACTACTAATCCACGGCAGAGAATTCCGCATCATCAACGACGATACCGTCGAGGCTGTTGTAGAAGATCCACGTGGCATCAAACGCAAATAAGGAGCGACACGATGGCTAAAGACGACGATGATTTCAAATTTCCAGACGAGATTGATGAGAAATCTAAGGGTAAACCCGATGATGACTTAGAGATTTCCTATGAAGTAGACGATGATGATATAAAAATCGAAATCGAAGACGATACCCCTCCAGAGGACAGGCATGTCCAGCCTTTGACAGATGAGGTAAAAGATGATCTAGAGAAGGCTGACGAGTCAAAAGACTACTCCCACAACGTCAAAACTAAGTTTAAGCAGTACAAGAAAGCTTGGCATGACGAGCGTAGGGCTAAAGAGTCAGCTTATCGAGAGCAGCAAGAAGCCCTGCAGATAGCCCAGAACATCCTAGAGGAGAACAAAAAACTCAAAGGAATGTTGCAAAAAGGCGAAACTGAGCTTATAGATAACTATAAGACTTCCGCTGAGCTAGAAGTAGACAAAGCAGAGCGCAACTATAAAGAAGCGTATGACTCTGGAGATTCTGATAAGCTTTTAGAGGCTCAAAAGGAGCTTATGCGGGCTGAAATGAAGCTTGACAAAGCAAAAAATTTCAAACCCACTGTACAAATCCCTGAAAATGAGGTACAAACTACCCAAAAGCAACCTGCACAGCAGCAGATGGACCCGAAAGTGTCTGCTTGGGTTTCAGAGAACCAATGGTTCGTGAATCCAAGTAAGCGCGGAATGCGTAGATATGCAGAAGGTGTCCACGAAGAACTTGCAGAACGCTACGGACAAGCCTTTGTAGGCACAGACGAATACTTTAAAGGTATCGACAAAGAGGTTCGCAAACGATTCCCAGAAGAGTTTGCTAGCGAGCAGAACGTTGATGACGATAGGCCACAACGCACAAGACCAAGCACGGTGGTAGCTCCTGCTAAACGCAGTACAGCCCCTAAGAAAATTACGCTATCTAAGACGCAAGTCGGTGTAGCGAAAAAACTTGGAATATCCCCCGAGCAGTATGCTCGTGAATTAGCAAAAATGGAGAATTGATATGAGCGAAAACAACAGATTGAAACGCGAGATGGAAAGCAGAGCAGTGCAAGAGCGCCCTAAACAGTGGCAGGAAGCATCTCTATTACCGGAGCCTGATAAGGAGCCGGGGTTCGCGTACCGTTGGGTTAGGGTTTCTACTTTGAATATGAACGACCCCCGTAATCTTTCAGGCAAATTGCGTGAAGGTTGGGAGCCAGTATCTGTCGAAGAGCAACCCACTATGAAACTGTTAGCTGATCCCAATAGCCGATTCGTTGGCAATATTGAGATTGGCGGGTTGTTACTCTGTAAGACACCTGTCGAGTTCGTGCAACAACGGGATGCTAAGTTCCGTGAGAAAAGCGAAGCGCAGACTCTATCAGTAGATAACAACTTCATGCGTCAAAGTGACTCGCGGATGCCTCTCTTCGCGGAGAAGAAATCTACGACTAGCTTTGGCAGAGGTTCTTAATCTTTCCTTTTGGAGTCTTAAATGGCATTTCCCACCGTTTCGGCACCTTACGGCCTAGAGCCCGTCAACTCGCTTGACGGAAAGCCCTATGCTGGTGCAATCCGCCAAATTCCTGTTGCTGCTGGTTTCGGCACCGCTATTTTTAATGGCGATACCGTTCAAATCGACGGCACCGGTTATTTAATTAAATCAACCTCTACTAATGCTGGCACTATTGTTGGTGTTTGCGTGGGTGGTCAGTACGTTAATTCGTCTGGTCAAACCGTTCAAGCTCAATATATTCCAGCATCTATCAGCACAACTACCAACTATGCTTATGCATATGTTGTGGATGATCAGCAAGCTTTGTTCAAAGTAGCCGTTGTTACCTCTGGTACAACTATGGGTACTGCGAGCCGCGCTGATGTTGGTTCTAACGTCGCTTTGGTGTTGAACGCAGGTTCTACTACTACTGGAAACTCAGCTTTCGCTGTGACATTGACTGGTGCTGGTACTACTGCAACCATCCCATTGCGTGTTATCGACGTTGTTGAACAGACTGCAACTGCTGCTGGTGTTTACTGCGAGTTGTTCGTGAAGATCAACGCCCACCAATATAACAACACCACTGGTGTTTAAGGAATAAATCATGGCTATTTCACGTGCACAACTACTCAAGGAATTGCTCCCCGGACTTAACGCATTGTTCGGCCTTTCATATGCTACATATGATCAAGAGCACAAAGAGATCTACGAAACTGAGACATCAGAGCGTAGCTTCGAAGAAGAGACCAAACTCTCTGGCTTTAACGCCGCACCGGTGAAGAACGAAGGTTCTGCAATCCAGTACGACAACGGTCAGGAAGCATGGACTGCTCGCTATAACCACGAGACTATCGCTATGGGCTTCAGCTTGACTGAAGAGGCGATCGAAGATAACTTGTATGACAGCCTCGCAGCTCGTTATACCAAGGCTCTGGCTCGTTCTATGGCTTATACCAAGCAAGTTAAGGCTGCTGCGGTACTAAACAATGGCTTTACTGCTGCGTATGCTGGCGGTGACGGCGTTGCTTTGTTCTCTAACGCACATCCCTTGGTTTCTGGTGGCTCTAACAGCAACATCCCATCTACTGCATCAGATTTGAACGAGACTTCTCTTGAAGCCGCCGTTATCCAGATCAGCTTGTGGACAGATGAGCGTGGCTTGCTGATCGCTGCTCGTCCTAAGAAGTTGGTTGTTCCTCCATCACTCCAGTTCGTTGCAACCCGCTTGCTTGAAACTGAACTCCGTGTTGGTACAAACAACAACGACATCAACGCATTGAAGAACAATGGTTCTGTTAGCGAAGGCTACACCATTAACCACTTCTTGACCGATACAAACGCTTGGTTCTTGACCACAGACGTTCCAAACGGCATGAAGCATTTCGAGCGCGTTGCTTTGTCTCAGTCTATGGACGGTGACTTCGATACTGGTAACGTCCGTTACAAGTCTCGTGAGCGTTACAGCTTCGGCTGGTCTGATCCTTTAGGTATGTTCGGCTCTGCCGGTGCTTAAAGAATAAAGGGGGCTTCGTGCCCCCTTTTCTATGTACATCATAGAAATATGGTGTATATTCCAAACATCTGGGTGATCCGCCTTACCACCACTGCCCCAGCAGACGATGCAACGATCGGTAAGGTACTTTTGCATAAGGACTAATTGTCATGGCACGTTCCACATTTGAAGGCCCAGTACTATCTGGCACACAGCGTTTTAGCCCATACCGTAACGTAGGTTACGCGCAGCTAGAGCAAGACATTTATATTGATTTTGCCAATACAACTGTAAACACCGCTGGTTATGGCGGCGCGTCTACTCAGTTTGTAAACGGAAACACTATTCCTAACACAAACGCTACCATCTACACAGCGGCAGGTGGAGCAACAAACCCCCCAGTAGCAGTAGTTCCTACCGCTGACACTACATCTGCGATCTATCGCGGTGTGACATTCTGGGTTCCTACAGGTTGTACTATCGAGTCGATTACAGTTGATTACCTTCTTGCATTGACAGTTACCAGCGGTACAACTGCTACTTTCACTGGTGTAGATTGGTACTTCTCTAACGGGTTTGTGACTAGCGCACCTACCTACGCGACTGTTGCTTTGGGTACTACCACTGTTGGCACTGCAGGTCGTAAAACTACTACTTACACTGCGGCTAACTTAACTAACATGTTGGCAACAACTTCTGATATCAACACAGGCACAAGCAGCCCATCTAATCTGTCTCAGATCGTTGGCACTTTAGCTATTGTTGGTGGTGCTACTACTTACACTGGCTTGACTGCCGGTAAGTTCAATATACGTGTTAGCTACATTCAGAACGACCCTAACATCGGTACTGCTACAGCTTACCCATACGGTAACTTTGACTAATCAGTCCTAGGGGCTTCGGCCCCTTGTTTTTAAACAAGGAGATTGATTATGGCAATGCAATATGATGTAAAAGCGGGTCACCTTAACAACTCTGGTTTTGTTGTTTTAGGGCGAAACAGAGTAAAAGCCATTTCTATGGTTGGAACAGCTACGGCTGGGACATTAGACATTTTTGACACCACCACAGCACCTGTTTCTGCTACGTATGCTCGAAGCGGAACAACCATTACTGTTACGAAGAGCGCACACGGGCTGGCTGATGGTTCTGTAATTGGTCTTACTTTTGCCACGGCAAGCGGATCATCTGGAACAAACGGCAACTACGTTATTACAGTAACTTCTTCCAGCACGTTTACAGTTACAGACATTAACTCTGGGACTATCGCAGGCGGTACAGCAGCTGCATACGCGTCCCTTTGGATTGCTAGCTACGACACTGGTGCGTCTGACTTGTTTGGTAATTTTGCGTTAATTCCCGGTGAGGGGATACTAGTTAAAAACGGTATCTACTTTAGTATGTCTAATCTACTTTCTGCCAACGTGTACTATGGCTGATACCGAGAAAAGCATTAATCTAGTGGGGCGCAAACTTATGGTTTGCATTCCCGCTTACGATGGGAAGCTGAACATTGATTCAGCTTTTGCGTTGTCCAACCTAGCCGTTAAGGTTCAGCCGTTGGGGGTTAAGCTCTATCTCACGCACCTCTCGGGGTGCTCTCTTATTACGAAGGCACGCAACTGTTTGGTTGCGGACTTTCTTAAATCCGATGCAGATACGTTGCTGTTTGTAGACGCTGATGTGGTGGTTACCGCTGACGCAGTGCTACGCTTAATGGCGTTGAGCCTTGACAAAGACATCACGGCTGGTATCTACCCACGTCGCGGTATGGATCGCAAGTTCTTTCTTGACTACTACCTAGATGAGAATGGTGCTCTTGAGTTTGACAAGAACGGTCTACTTCGTGTTAAGCGTATTGGAACTGGCTTCATGATGATCCAACGTCACGTTCTAGAGACGATGATTGCTAATCACCCAGAGTGGGCATACGACAACAATGTTGACAATCGAACAGATCACGCTATATTTGATTTGAAGATTGTGAATGGCGAATACTATGGTGAAGACTATCTCTTCTGTGACCGCGCAGCCGAAGATGGTTTCACGGTTTATCTAGACCCATCAATTAGCCTGCCTCATGTGGGGCAGGAAAAGTTCACTCGTAGCTTTGAAGAAGATGTGTTACAGCCCTTACTAGCTGAACACTGCACCCCAAAACTGAAAGTCGTAAATGGCTAAATCACCAGCATGGCAGAGAAAAGAAGGCAAATCGGAGAAGGGTGGCTTGAACGCCAAGGGGCGAGCCTCCGCGAAAAAGCAAGGGATGAACTTGAAACCGCCGCAACCAGAAGGCGGATCAAGGCGCGACTCCTTCTGTGCGAGGATGTCTGGGATGAAGAAAAAGCTAACATCCGAAAAAACAGCGAAAGACCCGAACTCTAGAATTAACAAAAGCCTACGGGCATGGAATTGTTGATATGAACGATATTCAATTAACTGATCGTGAAAGACTGATTGCCAAGGAAGCGGCAAAGCTCGCTATCGAGGAGATGTCTTCGGAGTTTTACAAAAAGATTGGTAAGACTGTTGTGGAGAAGTTTCTGATTGGCGTTGGTCTATTGGTTGTAGGTTTCTTTGTTGGTAAGGGTTGGATCATTAAGGTCTGATATGCCAAGCACGAGTAAGAAACAACACAATTTCATGGCTGCGGTGGCTAACAACCCATCATTTGCCAAGAAAGCCGGAGTTCCACAGTCCGTGGGCAAAGAGTTCAACAATGCCGATAAAGGCAAAACTTTTAAAGAAGGAGGCCGTATGGCTACTACTAAGATGGGCAAACCAACGATGAAACCCGGCATGAGTACCGCTAAAGACGGTATGAAGAAGCCTACCCCTATGGCTAATACAGCTATGAGTGGTATGGGCGGTATGGGCGGTATGGGTATGAAAAAGGGCGGTATGCCTATGAAAATGAAAGACGGCAAAAAAGTGCCTATTTTTGCAGCTAAAGGCGGTGGCATTGAGTCCAAGGGTAAAACCAAAGGCAAGATGATCAAGATGAAATCTGGCGGATATTGCTAAGGAGCTCACCATGGCACAAGGACGTACTGTTAGTAAAAAAGAACTGGAAGATTCCGGTCTTAGCTTGCGTGACTTTTTAAACAAAGAACGTGGGTTAACTCGTAAAGCTCCAGAAGATACCAAATTTGGTGAATATAAACCCCGTCGTGAGCCTAAACCTCTAACTGAGGTTAAGAAACCCGGTACAGAGACTAATTACGAAAGTAGT
>Ga0209134_10000157_pt1 | contig 17892 bp, 16 predicted proteins | sample LauGreSp1BDMLBSN_2_FD_187566 | JGI IMG/M metagenome (GOLD analysis project Ga0209134, IMG submission 187566) | Freshwater lake microbial communities from Lake Michigan, USA - Sp13.BD.MLB.SN (SPAdes) (version 2) | ecosystem: Environmental > Aquatic > Freshwater > Lake | place: Lake Michigan, USA... | reverse complement strand
TCGCTTCCGCCGCCGACAAGGCCGCGAAGACCGGCGTGATCCATCGCAACAAGGCGAACCGCATCAAGGCTCGCCTCGCGAAGAAGCTCGCTGCCGCCAAGAAGTAATGCCGGCTGGCCCCCTCACCGACCCCGTCGCCTAGGCGCCGGGGTTTTTTTGTCCCCGGAAATGTCTGACCTCCCCCCCGCCTCTATCGGTTTCGCCGCCGGTCTGCTCGGCGAGGAAGCCCACCGCATGGCCGTCCTGGCTTACGGCCCGGGCTGGATCGCCCTCGACAAGCCTAGCGGCGTCGCGCTGGAAGAACACCCTTGGCAGAAAGGCGCGCCCACCTTGCTCGGCCAACTGCGCGTACAGCTCGAAGCCGGCAAGCCGGAGATGGTCCGCCTCGGTCTCGCCGAACCGGCCGCGGTCTTCGGACCGGAACCAGAATCCGCCGGCATCGCAATCATCGCCGACCGCGCCACCGCGATGGCCGACTGGCGCGAAGCTCTCGGCTCGGGCGCCTTCCGTTTCGACTTCGAATTCATCGCCCGCACGGACGACGCCCCAGAAGACGCCGGCATCTGCGATCTCCCCGTAGGGATGGACGACTCCCAGGAACGCGCGTTCGTGTCGCACCGTAATGGTAAACATGCCCAAACTCGCTTCGAACCGGGTCGAGCCTGCGGCCGCTGGCGTCTTTGGACCGCGCACACGCCCTACCCCCGCCGCGACCAAGTCCGCATCCATGCGACCGAATGCGGCATCCGCATCGCGGGCGAGCTAAAGTACGGTCGCTCGGGCCGCGTGACGCTCACCGACACGACGCCGAAGGGCCGACTCAACAAAGGCGAAGACAAGCCACTCCACCGCGGACTACTGCTGCGCCTCGCCCGCGTCGCCGGCAAGGTCGCCGGCAAGGAATTTGAAGTCATCGCACCTCGGCCCGACGACTTCGCGACGGTGGTGAAGCGGCTCTCGAAGGGAATCTAATCAGGACTCCGACGGGAACCGCAGCGTGAACCGATCCGTCGTGCGCGCATAGCCGTCCGGACTGTTTAGCCGTCCGATCGGGGCATACTGCGCATAGTCGACCTTCCATGTCGCCGGATCAGCCACCCCTTCGCGCACGTGGGCGAGCAGAATCTCGACGACGACCAAGCGATTGTCCCCGTACTTGCGGATATCGAGCACGCGGCATTCGAGTGCCACCGCGCATTCAGCGAGCCGTGGGGGGCGCACGCGTTCGGAGGGGACCAGCGTAAAGCCTGCACGCGGCACCTCGCTCACGCCGGGCGGCAGCGAGCGTGCACACTCCACCATCTTCGCCGCGACGGCCTCGTCGCAGAGATGAATGACGCAGTCGCCGTTCGCCGCCAAGTTGGCGGCGGTGTCCTTGGGCGTGCCATCATCACGATCGGCCGGAGCAAAAACCGCGATGGCCGGCTCGGCGCCCATGACGTTGAAGAACGAGAACGGTGCGGCGTTGACCACGCCAGCCGCGTCGACCGTGGTCACGAGCGCGATGGGCCGGGGTACAACGAGCCCCGCGAGCAACTTATACGCCAGGGCGCCTGGATGGGCGGCGACGTCGAAGCGCACGCTCATGCACCAGCGGGCGGATCCTCGCCGCCGTGCGAGACGATCGCCTCGCGGCGCAGGCGGTCATGCCGGTAAGACATGATGATATAAAGGCCCACGCCAACGCAGATGCAGGAATCCGCCACGTTGAAGGCGGGGAAACGATAATACGGCAGATGCACGTCGATGAAGTCGATCACGTGGTCACCGAACAGGCGGTCGCGGACGTTACCCAAGGTGCCACCGACGAATAGTCCGAAGGCGAGCTGGCCACCCTGCAGCTCGCGCAACAAGGGCTGGCGCCAGAGCCAGACGAGTGCGAGTACCGCCAGCGCGAGGAAGACGAGGAGCGGCCGGACATCATGCTCGGCGCCCAGACCCCACGCCGCCCCCTTGTTACCGACGTGCACAATCCACAGTCGATCGAACAACATGATCGGGGGACGAGCCGGGTCGTTGCCAAAATAAGCACCGAACGGGATATGCCGCACCACGAGTAGCTTGGTTACGACGTCAGCGGCGAACGCGACCACGCAAACCGCCCAGAAGGACAGGTAGGGACGGAGGCGGGTCAGCATAGGGCGGTAGACGCTCAGGTGTCGCTGGGGTCATCTTCGCCGCCGCCGCCGCCCGTTCCGAAACCGACTTCATCGCCGATCTCGCCGAGGGGATTGCCGCCACGGCGACGATGGGCGCGACGATTGCGTTCGAGCTCCTTCTGCCCTTCAAGGGAATAACGAGTAAAAGGCACGGCGATCAGGCGCGCGGCCGGGATCGGCTTGCTGGTGATCTCACAGGTGCCGTAAGAGCCTTTCTTCATACGATCAATCGCATCGGCGATTTCTTTGAGGGCTTCCTGCTCATTCGAGATCAGCGAGAGGGCGAAATCGCGGTCGGCCGTGTCGGTCCCGGCGTCGGCGAGGTGCTGAGAGTAACCGGAAAGGTCCCCCGAGTCGTCCTTGCCGGACTTCTTGAGTGCTTCCTCGGAATGGAAGGCCAGACCCTTGTGGAGCGCGTCTCGCATGTCGACCAGGAGGCGGTAGTAGCGGCGGAACTTCTCTGGCACCTGCTTCGACTCGTCGACGAAGCCTTCGCCCTTACGGAAAGGATTGGAGCCGCCGAGCAGGTCGGCGATGGAAGCGGTGGCGATATTGTTCGAGCGGCTGCCCTGCGAGCGGGCGGCAGCGGCGGCCTTCTCGCGCGCCTTGCGCTCCTCGTCCGGCACCCAAACGTTAAGCTTGATCTTGGATTTATTGCGCTTCTCGAGGTAGGCCTTCAGGTCGACGATTGTGTAGAATTGCAACTTGGCCCGCGGGATCACGACGAGCGCGTCCGACTGGTGGTGGTCATCGCGGTGCTTATTCAGCAATCCCTTCTGGATGGCATGGTCGACCTTCGGAACCTTGGCGACCTTAGCGCCCTTGGCGGCCTTCACTGCGGGAGCGGCGGCGGCACCCTTCGCGTTCTTCGCGGGGACGGCCGGAGCGACCTTTCCGCCCTTCCCCTTGACGACCGGAGCGGCCTTTGCGCCCTTGGCCGGGGCGGGCACGTTCTTGACGCCTTTGACGGGAGTGGGAGCCTTAGCCTTGACGGCGGTCGGCTTGGCGGTCGGCTTCACCTTGGCCTTGGCAGCCGGGGCAACCTTCTTAGCGGGTTTCTTGGAGTCTTTTTTCTTGGGCATCGGGGGAATGGATTAGAGTTGCTGGTATTTGGCGAGGAGGGCTTCGCGGCAGCGTGGAGACACCATACCAAATCTGCCCGCTTCCACAAGCGTCGGAACCCAGCGCCAGGAGCGCGGGCAACGGACGCCTTCGGCTTTGTCGACGGCGAAGGCCAAGGGGGCGCCGGACTGGGGCCTAACCTGGACGGAAGAAACGATCCAAAGCTCGGTCAGCAAGGCCAGTTCGGCCGACAAGAGGGCGAAATCGGGGTCCGCCGGGTCGCCGGTGACGACCACCGAGGCTTCGAGCGACTGGCCAATCTTCTTCTCCTGACGCAGGCGCTCTAGGGGGACGTTGACCTGGGCGGCTAAAGTCTGGATGCGCGAGACGGCGGCGTGGGCGGCCACGCCCGCAGCATCCTCCCAGCGGGCATCGATCGCTGGCCAATCCTGCAGATGCACGTTGGCGTCGTCGGTGTATTCGGCCTTGGCGTTGAGGTGCGACCAGGCTTCGTCCGCCGTGAACGGCACGAACGGCGCGATGAGTCGCAGGTAGGCGCGCAGGACGATATCAATCGCGGTCTGGGTCGAACGGCGGACGCCGTCGTTCGGCGCGGTGGTGTAGAGGCGGTCCTTGACCACGTTATGGTACGTGGCCGAGAGCGTCCCGGTGGTGAAGCCAGCGAGGGCGGCTGCGGCGCGGTGGAACTCGTTCCGCTCGCAGGCGTCCGTGACTTCGCGGACGAGCTTGGCGGTCTCGACGAGGACCCAGCGATCGATCGCGGTCATCTTCTCCACCGGTACGGCATCCTTCGCGGCATCGAAATCGAAGAGGTTGCCAAGCTGGTAACGCAGCGAATTACGCATGCTCCGGTACTGGTTTGAGATCGTTTCGAAGATCGCGTCGGAGAGCGGGATGTCGCTCTGGTAGTTCTCGGAGGCGACCCACAGGCGCACGATATCAGCGCCATATTTCTTGACGTAGTCGTCGGCGGTCTGCGGCTTGCCGTCGGACTTGGAAATCTTCTGGCGCTTCTCGTTCACGACAAACCCGTGTGTGAGGACGGCGCGATAGGGCGCGGAGCCCTTGACGGCGATGGCCGTCCAGAGGGAGGACTGGAACCATCCGCGATGCTGGTCGGAGCCCTCGAGATAGAGGTCAGCTGGCCAATGCAGGTCCTTATGCTTGGCGCAGACCGCGAGGTGGCTCGAGCCGGAATCAATCCACACGTCAAGCGTGTCAGTGCCCTTGCGGAGATCCTTCGGCCAAGCGGCGGGAACCGGCGCTCCCGCGAGGACCTCTTCAACTGAGGAAGCCCACCACCAATCGCCGCCTCGCGTCGCAACCTGTCCGGCGACGTGACGAACGACGCCGGCATCGAGGTAGGACTCGCCCGTGGAAGGAGAATAGAAAGCGGGGATCGGCACGCCCCAGGCGCGCTGACGCGAGATGCACCAATCCGGACGGCCTTCGAGTGCGGCGCGGATACGATTCTCGCCGGAAGCGGGGATCCACTTCACTTCGCCGACGGCGGCGAGGGCCTGCTTACGCAGGTCGCCGCGGTCGAGGCCGACGAACCACTGGTCGAGGGCACGGAACACAACGGGGGTCTTGGAGCGCCAACAGTGCGGATAGGAATGCTCGAAGCTCTGCGCCTTGAGTAAAGCGCCCTTGGACTTGAGCAATTCGAGCACGGCGATGTTGGCCGGATTCTTACCGTCGGTCTCGAGAACGGTGATGCCCACAAGCACGGCGGGCACCTTTCCGTCGTCAGCGTAGGTACCATCATCACGCACCGGGCAATAGGGCTCGAGGCCGTACTTGTTGCCAGTCTGGTAGTCTTCGAGCCCGTGGCCGGGCGCGGTGTGCACGCAACCTGTGCCAGCATCGGTCGTAACGTAGTCGGCGAGCACGATGGGCGAGGCACGGTCGATGAATGGGTGCTGCGGCTGCAGGCCTTCGAGCGCGCGGCCCTTGACCTTGAAGCCGTCGGTGGCGCCTTCGAGGGCGCAGGCGGCGACGAACGCCTCGCGCAACGCGGACGCCACGAGGAACGAACGGTCGGCATGACGCACCTCGACGTATTCGAGGTCGGGATGCACAGCGATCGCGAGGTTAGCTGGCAAGGTCCACGGCGTGGTGGTCCAAATGACGACAGAAAGCGGATGCGCAGGAGCGAGCTGTTTGGCCGAGGGATCGGCGACAGGGAACGCGACCCAGACGGAGTGCGAACGCTTGTCCTTATATTCGATCTCGGCCTCGGCGAGGGCGGTCTGGCAAGGAATCGACCAGTAGACGGGCTTCTTCGAGCGATAGACGAGGCCCTTCTCGACGAAGCAAGCGAAGCCCTTGAGGATCTCGGCCTCGTACGCCGGATCCATCGTGCGGTATTCAGATGGCCAGTCGGCGAGGATGCCGAGGCGCTTGAACTGTCCGCGTTGCTTCTCGATGTACGCGGCGGAGAATTCAGCGCAGGCCTTGCGGACACCAAGGGCGTCGAGCGACTGCTTCTTGGCCTGGAGCTCCTTCATCACCTTATGCTCGATTGGTAGGCCGTGGCAGTCCCAGCCCGGGACGTAAGGCGTCCGGAATCCGCGCATCGACTTGTAGCGCAGGATCGAATCCTTGAGCAACTTGTTGAGGGCAGTGCCGATATGTACATCGCCGTTCGTGAAGGGCGGACCATCGTGCAGGACGAAGGCAGGCTTGCCGGCGGCGCGGGCCTGAATCTGGCCATAGAGGCCGTGACGCTCCCAATGAGCAATCCGCGCGGGCTCACGTTCGGCCAAGCCGGCCCGCATCGGGAAGTCGGTCACCGGCAGGTTGAGGGTATCCTTGAGCTCTTCGGCCATTTTTGTCGTATAAGGGGGAGGTGAAGGGCGTACACACCCCTCGGGGCGGGCAGGGTGAACGGGGAAGCCCTCGAGGCAAGGGCGGAGATAGGGGCCAAGGCTCACCGGTTGAGGCGGGATTGACAGGGCGGACGGGAAACACACCAATGCAACCCCATGGATAACATGAAGCCCAAGCTCATCACCAAGCAGGCGGTCATCATCGACCTCGTCCTAACGGTGGTTTTCTTCGTCTGGATCACCTCGATCCTTAAGAAGCATGTACCTTGGTCCGAAGCCGGCCCCACCGCCGTCCTGCTGGGTGCCGCCTATTGCGGCCTCTGCCTCGCTGGCGTCTTCTGGATGGCCCTCAACCTCTTCCGCGTGACGCTGGCCGACCAGATGCTCCAGAAGACGGTGGATAGCAAGCAGGCCAACTAAGCCGGCCTCCCCGCCTACTTGGCGGCTGGACTGGCGGTTTCGAGAGCGGCTTCGACCTCACGTCGCAGCTCGTCCGCCTGGCGGCGCTCTTTCTGATACTCGGCCCATAAGCCGGCGAGTTCCTCGGGTTTGCCTTCCTGGAGTCTTTCCAGCCAAGCCCCAAAGGTGCGCCAAGCGTTATGATAGACCGGATTCTGCCGGAGAATCTCGCGCCGCAAAGCGACGAGCCTCGCCCGGATGCTGGCCTTCACGGCGGCGAGGTCGCGATGTTTTGGCAAATCGACCCCAGCCAGCACTTCGTCGCCTTGGCCGACATCGAAGACAAAACGGGCGATGTCGTCGAGCGACTCGGCCGACTCACGTAAGCCGAGGCTCACGGGCGCCCGAGAAAGCAGTAGATCGGCCCGATGCACGAGCCACCACTCGTCGGGCGATTTGGCCAAGGTCGCGAGTCGCTTCGACACGGAGTCTCCATGGGCGGAGGCGATGAGCGCACGGGCCTGCTCGGCGGGCGCTCCCAAGGTCTGGCGGAGCGCTCGCCAGAAAAGGAAGGCCTCGCGATCGGGGGCCTTGCCCGCAATAATATCCGCCAACGTGGAGGGAATCGCCTGACGTCCTTCGCTGTACCAGAAGTCATTCATGGCCGGGCGTAGGTGCGCAATGACCTCGCACGCCAGAGCCTGACGCGTCCAAGGTTCGGGCGCGGACGCCGACTTCCCGCCCGCCATGGCGACCCGCGCCAGCCAAGCCTGGGCGGCGGCTTCGGCCGACCGCGCTGGCGCGTCCTTGCCATCGCCGAGACGGACGACGACCAACACCGTCCCGCCGGCGACCCGCATCGCGACGGGAGGTAAACCAGGAATATCGGCCACTTCGAGCCGGGCCATCGGCGGCGGTACAGGCGGCAGGTTGAGTGCAAAGTCTAGGTACCGCTGCAAGGCCGTGCAATGGGCCGCGACATAACTGATCTCGGCGAGCTTTTCGCCAGCCACAAGCGCGACTGGCGTATCGCTCGAATAAATATGCGCCGGCACTGGCGGCACGGGCTCAGCCGCGGCCAGCCACGCGCAGGCGGCCAGGAAATTTAGCATATCAGCCGCCGCCGAAGTGACCTTCGTCGACTTCCAAGGGCTCGCCACCGGAAATATGCAACGGCTCGCCCATCGGAGACTGGTCATTCTTCCAGACTTCGACGGTGGCCGGCGCCTCGGGGTCGGGCGAGATCCACTGCCATCGTCCGATACCGAGGAAACTCATGGGGATTCCTTTATCTTGGCTCAACCCGGGGCCAGTACCTCGGACGAAGGGCTTGTTACCGATGCCAATCATCAAGTTGACGATGAGCGCGGTACCCGTGCCGTCGGCGGCGGACTCAGGGGCGGCTGGCGCAATCTCGGGCTCCTCTTCTTCGATCACCTCGATGACCTCTTCGGTTTCCTCCTCTTCGGTGGCAGCAGGGGCGGACACGGCCTCCGTCTCGGACGCCGTCACGGACGGGCTGCTAGGAGCGGAGGCCACCGAAGGGTTTGCGCGAATTTCACGCACCTCTTCGCGGATGGCTTCAATAGATGCTTCAACCTTGTCGACGGACTTCTCGGCCTGCTTGGCAGACTTTTTAATCTCGTCGCGCACGGACTTGAGTTCCGCTTCGAGCGTCTGCGTAACTTCGGCCTTCGCCTTGCCAGCGGCTTCGGCGGCCTCGTCGGCGTCGGCCACCACCGCCCGAACGGTCGTCGCTAAAGCGTCGACCTTCTCGGTCAGCTCGTCGACCGCGGCGGAAGACTGGGCCGCGGCGGCGACTTCCTGCAATTTCTTCTCCAGCGAGGCGAGGGCCGATTTCAGGCCGTTGATTTCGGTAGAAGCACGCTGAGCGACGGCCACGGCGGAAGCCTCGGCGACTTTCTGCGCAGACAACTCCACCTCCGCGATACGCCGGTTCAGGGCTTCGTTGCCGGCGCGGACATTATCCCTTTGCAGATCAATCTCCTCCGCAAGCTTGGCGCGGAGGCGAGCCGCCTCGGCCTGCCGCTCGGACTTGCCCCCGCCGTCCTGCAGCACAGGGATGACCACGATCAGAGACGCCAGGAGGATCGCGCAGATAATGAGGAAGGTGTCCAGGCCGTCGCGCTTATCGGGCATCGCGATCAGGATCGCGAACACCGCAATCAAGTCGGCGGCGACTAGGAACCATTTTTCTTTGAGCAGTTTCTCGAGTTCGCGGTTCATAGGGGGTAAGGGGTAAATGGATTTAGCGTGGACGCTCGACGAAGCCAACCTTGCGGTTGACCTTGGAGAGTGTGCGGAAGGCGGTGGCCTGGGCCTGGTCAGCGCCGGACTTGAAGATGCGGTCGAGTTCGCCGCGGTCTTTAATCAGCTCGTCGTAACGGAGGCGGACGGGGTCGAGCGTCGCGACCACGGCATCGGCGACGGTTTTCTTGAAATCGCCGTAGCCCTTGCCCGTAAATTCCCCCTCCAGTGCCTCAACGGAGCGTCCCGTGCAGGCGGACATGATTGAGAGGAGATTGGTGACGCCGGGCTTGTCTGGGCCAGAACGGATGTCGGCGGAAGAATCGGTCACGGCCGACATGATCTTCTTTCGGACATCCTCCGGGCGGTCGGTAATGAAGACCGTTGCGCTGTGATTGGGGTCGGACTTGGACATCTTCGAGGTGGGGTCCTGCAACGACATGATGCGCGACCCGACCTTGGAGATAAACGGCTCGGGCACCTTGAAGGTATCGGAGTAACGACTGTTGAACTTCTCCGCGAGGTCACGGGCGAGCTCGAGATGCTGCTTCTGATCGTCACCGACCGGCACGAGGGAGGCGTTATAGAGCAGAATGTCCGCCGCCATGAGCACGGGGTAGAAGAGTAGACCGGCGTCGATCGAGTGCTGCTTGCGCGACTTGTCCTTAAACTGGGTCATGCGCTCGAGCTGGCCGAGGGGGCAGAGGCAGCCGAGGATCCAAGCGAGCTCGGTGTGGCCGATGACATGAGATTGGACGAACAGGCGGCTACGGGCCGGGTCTAGGCCGCAAGCCACATACTGGGCCAAGCAAGAATAGGTATTATCCCGGAGCTGGGCCGGGACGTAAGGCACGGTAATGGCGTGCTGGTCGACGATGCCGAAATAGCATTCGTTATCATCCTGCATCCGGCCCCAATTCAGGACCGCGCCTAGGTAATTCCCGAGATGGAGGCGGCCAGTCGGCTGGGCGCAGGTCAGCACCACGGGCTTGGCGGGCTTTTTTTCGCTAGTTTCGCTCATTCCGGTCCCCCAGCGTGGCAAGGGGTCCGCCCCGCATCAAGCGGATTGGAGACTCGGTGACGCTTGAAATCAGGAAGCCTTCCTCCTACATAGCCCATCGCCCATCTCGCCCCCCTCATGTTACTCGCCCAAGTAGTCCCCGCCTCCACCCCTGCCACGGCCGCCGCCCCAGCGACCACTCCGGTCGATCACTTCATCATCGGCGACCTCAGTAAGGTCGTCGCCAAGGCACCCGAAGACTGGAGCAGCATCATCATCCACGCCATCGGCTTTATCGCGGTCGCCTACCTCATCGGCTGGGTAGCCGACAAACTCATGCGCTGGGTTTCGACGAAGTTCGGTAGCAGCCCGATCGCCGAAGCCACCGTCGCCGCCCTGGGTAAGTCACTCCCCTACATCCTCCCAGCCTACACCCTTCTTTTCCTGATCAAGGATATGAAGCCCTACCTCGCCTACATCGGCTGGCTGAACTTCGCCGTCACGAGCGGTACCTTCCTCTGCTCCCTGGCGCACAGCGCCGCGGTCTTCTACCTTGTCGCCATCCCCATCGCCTGGGCCCAGAAAGTCGCCAATCAGTCCGAGAACAAGCTCGATGACATCCTCGTCCCGATGTTCTCGACGGTCGTCCGCATCACGGTCGTCCTGGTCGGCGCCTTCAAGGCCATCTCGATCATCGATCCAAAGTCCTCGGATGCGATTCTCGGCCTGCTCGCCGGCGCCGTCGTCGGTCTCGCCTTCGCCTCGCAGGACACGATTAAGAACGTCTTTGGCGCGGTCATGCTCATCGTCGACCAGCCCTTCACGCTCGGCGACATCATCAACATTGGCACGCATGAGGGCAAAGTGGAGTCGCTCGGCCTGCGCTCGACGACCATTGTGATGCTCGATGGCCAGAAGCTTGCCATCCCGAACGGCGACCTCGCCACGCGATCAATCGTCAACATCTCGCGCCGCGACTTCATCCGGGCGCAGGACCTCGTACACCTCGAGGCCAACACGCCAGCCGAGAAGGTCCGCGAAGCCGTTGCCATCGTCCGCGAACTGCTGGTGAGCCACGAAGGCTCCCATCCTAGCTATCCGCCGCTCGTCCATGTGACCGAGTTTGCCGACTGGGCCGTCAATATCCGTCTCATGTACTGGTACCACCCCGCCGCCCCACTGAAGCAGCTAGAGTTCAATGAGCGGCTGATCCTCCGCATCGCGGAGCGACTCCAACAGGCGGACATCCGCCTCGCCGTCATGGGCACCCCGCAGACCCGCTAATTTTTCGCCATGTCCCTCATCGAAGCCAAGAACCTATCCAAGTCCTACGGCGCCATTCGCGCCGTACACGACGTCTCCTTCGCGGTCGCCCGCGGCGAGGTCGTCGGTTTTCTCGGGCCGAACGGCGCGGGGAAGTCCACCACGATGAAGATGCTTACGGGTCACCTGCGGGCCGACGCCGGCGCCGCGGTGATTGCGGGCTTCGACGTCGCCGATCAGGCCGTTCAGGCCAAGCAGCATCTGGGCTACTCGCCCGAAGGCGCCCCCGCCTATGGCGAAATGACCGTCCGGGAATTCCTCCGCTTCGCCGCCGACCTCCGCGGTCTAGCCGATCCGGCCGAAAGCGTCCGCCAGACGCTCGAGCTCTGCCGCCTCGGCGAAGTCGCGGCGCAGACGATCGACACGCTTTCCAAGGGCTATCGTATGCGCGTGGGTTTCGCCCAGGCCGTCATCCATGACCCCGAGGTGCTCATTCTCGACGAGCCCACCGATGGCCTCGACCCGAACCAGAAGTTCGAGGTCCGCCGCATCCTCAAAGAGATGGCCGCGCGCAAGGCCGTCATCGTCTCCACGCATATCCTCGAGGAAGTGGGCGAGCTCTGCACCCGCGTCATCGTGATCGCAAAGGGCGAAGTCCGTTGCGACGAATCCCGTGATAAGTTCCTCGCCCGCGGCACCGACCTCAACGCCGTCTTCCGCCAGCTCACCGCCTAATCTCACCGTCATGTCCTCTTCTGAAAAACCCTCCTCGCCCGGACTCAAGCCCTTCACGGCCATGGTCCGCCGTGAGTTCGCCGGCTACTTCCGCACCCCGCTGGCTTATGTTTTCCTCGCGGTGTTCAACGCCTTCGCGGTGTCCCTCGCGTTCTTCGTCGGCGGTCTCTATGAGTCCGGCGTCGCCAGCCTCGACCGCTTCTTCCTCTACCATCCTTGGCTCTGGGCGTTCCTCGCCCCCGCCGCTGGCGCCCGCCTCTGGGCGGAAGAACGCCGCCAAGGCACGATTGAGCTGCTGCTCACCTGGCCCATCACGGTCTGGCAGGCCGCGCTCGGCAAGTTCCTCGCCGCCTGGCTGTTCCTCGCCTGCGCCCTACTGATGACAGTGCCTGTCGCGCTTACGGTTGGCTGGCTCGGCGACCCCGACTGGGGCGTGATTCTTTCCGGCTACGTTGGCTCACTCCTCTGTGCCGGCGCCTGCCTTGGTATCGCCGCGATTGCCTCCGCCCTGACCCGCAGCCAAGTCATCGCCTTCGTCACGGGCTTCCTTGCCTGCTTCCTCCTCGTTCTCGTCGGCTACGGCGTGTTTGACGAACTCCTCGCGGGCGTACTCGGCTCCGGAAGCGTCGATGAATTCCGTCGTCTCGGCCTCTGGCGAAACTTGGAGCCCTTCACGCTGGGTCTCGTCGACGCCCGACCCGCCGCCTACTTCCTCTCCGTGGCCTTCGCCGGCCTCGGACTGAGCACCATCATCGTCGAACGCCGCTAACCGGAAACCATAGCCATGAATCGCTCCCAAGCCCTCCTCGCCTCCTTCGCCGTCCTCGCGGCCGCCTTCTTCGTCAACTTGATCTTTGGCGCCGTTGGCGCCCGCGCCGACCTCACCGCGGACCACACCTTCACGCTCTCGCCCGGCTCGAAGCGCATCGTCGCCCAACTCGATGAGCCGGTTACCCTCGAGCTCTTCGTCAGCCGCTCGGATGTGAAACTGCGCCCTTACCTCGAAAGCTACTCCCGTCGCGTCGAGACATTGCTGCGCGAATACGCCGCTGCCTCCGGCGGCAAGGTCCGACTGGTCGTCACTGATCCCCGCCCCGACACCAAGGAAGAACAGCGCGCACAGCGCCATAATCTTGCCGCGATGCGCGCCGCGCAAGGTAGCGCCTATCTCGGCCTCACGGCCCAGCAGGCGGACACCGTCAAGGCCCTGCCGATGCTCGACCCCTCCCGCGAACGCTTCCTGGAATTCGATTTGTCGAAGCTGATCACCTCGGCCTCGCGCCTCGAACGCCCGAAACTCGCCCTCATTAGTTCCCTGCCGATCACCAACCAGGGCCCGCAGGGGGGCGAACAGCAGGCCACGCCCGCCGACTTCCTCCTCGCGGAACTGGGCCTGACCTACGACGTGATCACGGTTAACACCACGGCGAACGAACTACCGAAAGGCGTCGCGGTCGTCGCGCTCGTCCACGCCCACCATATCGATGAGCAGCTAGCCTACGCGGTCGACCAGTTCCTGCTGGCCGGCGGACCAGTCTTCGCGGCCGTCGACCCACTCTCGCGCATCCAGAAGTTCTCGCAGGGCAACATGCCCTTCATGATGGCGCCAATGGCGATGGCGGCCGCGAGCGATCCGGCCATGCTCCGCGCCTGGGGCGTCGACGTCGCGCTCGATGCCGTCGTCGGCGACACCGCCAGCTCCGTTGCCATTCGCGGCTCCCGCGCCGAGCCCGTCCAATACCAGCCGGCCTTCGCGGTCGGCCCAACCAGCTTCGCCAAGGACTCCCCGCTCACGAGCGACCTGCGCGAACTTGCGTTCATGGAAGCCGGCGCGATTAGCCTGATCTCGGGCGCCGAGAAGCGCCTGAAGCTCGAACCGCTCATCACCCTCAACGGACCCAGTGTCGGCGTAATCAGCACCGTGATCGCCAACGCTGGACCCTTCGAGAAAGTGGCCCTCGCGTTCAAGCCAGACGGACGTCCACGCGTGCTCGCCGCCACGGTCTCCGGTGACTTCGTCACGGCGTTCCCGAAGGGCGCACCGCCGCCCGCCGCACCTGAGCCCGCTCGTCCGGGCGAACCGCCGAAGCCGGCCGCCAAACCTCTGCCCGGCCCGCACCTCGCGGTCAGCCTGAAGCCGGCGCGACTCCTCGTGGTCGCTGATTCCGACTTCATGATGGATCCCTTCACCGTCCGCCAGCGACAGGTAGGCGGCCAGGCGGCCATGGAGCCATTGAATGACAACCTGACGTTCGTCGTGAGTGCCCTGGAGACGCTCGGCGGCAGCGACGAACTCGTGTCACTTCGCTCGAAGGGTACCTCGCTTCGTCCTTTCAAGAAGGTGCAGGAGCTCGAACGCGTCGCGCAAATCCGCTACCAGGCGAAACTCGACGAGATTGAACGCCGCCTCGAGGAGGCCAACGCCAAGATCTCGACACTCTCCCGTCAGTCCGGCGGCACCACCGCCAAGGGCATCGTCATCACGCCCGAGATGCAGCGCGAGATCGAGAAGTTCCAGGTCGAAGCCGATAAGCTCTCGGAAGAACGACGCGTTATCCGCCGCGGACTCAGCGAAGACGTCAACTCGCTCGGTCGCCGCCTGCAGGTGCTCAACCTGCTCGCCGGCCCGGCCCTCGCCCTGCTCTTCGGTCTCCTCTACACCCTGGCCCGCCGCCGCAAACTCTCGTAATCCGCCATGCGCAACAAAACCCTGCTCATCGCCACCCTGGTCCTCGGACTCCTCGCCCTCGCCGCCTTGCGGCTAGGCCGCGAAGAAGCCAAGCCCACCACGGCCAAGCAACCGCTCGTCGAGGCGGCCCTGCTCTCCTCCCTGCAATCCTTCATCGTGAAGGCCAATGGCAAGACGGTGACCGTCACCAAAGATGCCGACGGCAGCTGGACGGTGAAAGAAAAGTTTGGCCTGCCGGCTGACAGCGAAGCACGCCTCACGCCGCTTGTGCGTTCGCTCCAGAAAGCCCTTACCCACGGGCAGCTCACCGCCAACCCCAAGCGCCTCGAGAAACTCGGCCTCGCCGACTCCTCAATCACGCTGAACGCCCCAGGCAAGTCCGTCACAATCGAGTTCGGCAAGCAGACCGATGATGGCCTGGGCAGCAGCGCCCGCTACCAAGGCCAACCCCATGCAATCCGCACGGACTTCACCGGCGACCTCGACGGCGATCCCGCCTCTTGGGTCGACCTGACGCTTTGCGCTGCGAAGGCCGAGGAGGTCAAAACGCTCGCGTTCGGTTGGGCTGACGGGAAGAAGGAATTTAGCCGCCCGGCCAAAGGACAGCCTTTCGCCGGCGCCGGCGCAGAGAGTATCGAGAGTCTCGCAGCTTCACTCGCCACCCTGCGCGTCGGCGAGGCAGTCGCCAAAGATGGCAAAGACATCGCGGGCGCCTTCGCCAAAAGTTTCCAGGTCACGCTCGGCTTCTTCGACGGCAACTCGCTGACGCTCACCTTCGGCCAAGTCGGGGGCAAAGCAGCGGGCGATGCACCCAAGACCTTCGTCCGCGCGAAGCACTCCGACCCTAAGCACAAGGCGAACGGGTACGCAGCCAAGGCGGAGTTCACCGTCCCCTCTTGGATCATGGAGCAGGTTCCCACTTCCGCGGCCGCCTTCGCGAAGCAAAACCAGCCGGCGGCTAGCCCAGCGGCCATTCCCAGCCTCGCCGTCCCCGCGGTAAAATAAGGCAAACCCCACCCGCTCCTGCAAAAGCCCTTGCCTCCCGAGGCGAGGGCTTTTTCGTATCCCCTACCGATGGCCGCCGCCGAATCCCAGTCCCTCAGCACCTACCTGCCAGCCCTCGTGCAGATCGTCCTAGGTCTCTCGATCCCCGCGATCATCCTCATTGTCAGCCACGCCTTCGGCCAGCGCGCCAAGGGCAACTACATCAAGGACAAGGCCTACGAGTGCGGCCTGCCCATGGAAGGAAAACCCCACCCTCGCTTCGCCGTGAAGTTCTACGTGACGGCGATGCTGTTCATCCTCTTCGACATCGAAGTCGTCTTCCTGGTGCCTTGGGCCCTGGTCTACCGCGAATTCCTCGCCGCCGGCATCGCGATTACGGCGGCTACCGCCGTCTTCCTCGGAGTGCTTGTCCTCGGCCTCGCCTACGAGTTCAAGCGCGGCGCGCTGGAGTGGGAGAAGTAAGCCATCCCTTCCCTCAATAAAAAGGGCGCCCAATCGGGCGCCCTTTTTTGTGCCTACGCGTATCGCTCAGGGACCGCAGATGCCGCAGCCGCCGGGCAGTTCGCGAAAGAAGTCGTGGCCCTTGTCGTCGACGAGGATGAACGCGGGGAAATCAACGACTTCGATCTTCCAGACGGCCTCCATGCCAAGCTCGGGATAATCGATAACTTCGACCTTACGGATATTCTCCTGAGCGAGGATGGCGGCAGGGCCACCGATGGAGCCGAGATAGAAACCGCCATGCGCTTTGCAGGCGTTGGTGACGGTCTCACCGCGGTTACCCTTGGCAATCATGACGAGCGAGCCGCCGTGCTTCTGGAAGAGTTCGACGTAGCTGTCCATGCGACCGGCGGTGGTCGGTCCAAACGAACCCGAAGCCATGCCGACAGGGGTCTTCGCTGGACCAGCGTAATAGACGGGATGGTCCTTGATGTACTGCGGCAGGCCTTCGCCCTTCTCGAGTCGCTCGCGAATCTTGGCGTGCGCGATGTCGCGGGCGACGACGAGCGTGCCGGTGAGCGCAAGGCGCGTGGTGACGGGATGCTTCGAGAGCTCGGCGCGGATGTCCGCCATGGGGCGATTGAGGTCGATCTTCACGACCTTCGTGGCGTCGGCATGCTTGCGCGCGTCGGCCGGGATGAAGCGGCCTGGGTTAGCCTCAAGCTGCTCAATCCAGATGCCGTCCTTATCAATCTTGGCCTTGGCGTTGCGGTCCGCGGAACAGGAGACGGCGAGGCCGATCGGGCAGGAGGCGCCGTGACGCGGCAGGCGGACGACGCGGACGTCGAGGGCGAACCACTTGCCGCCGAACTGCGCGCCGATGCCGAGCTGATGCGCAACCTGGAGGAGCTCGGCCTCGAGCGCAGTGTCGCGAAAAGCGCGGCCGTGTTCGTTGCCAGAGGTCGGGAGCGCGTCGTAGTAGTGCGTTGAGGTCAGCTTGACGGCCTTCATGGTCGCCTCGGCGGAGGTGCCACCGATGACGAACGCGAGGTGATACGGCGGACAAGCGGCGGTACCGAGCGACTGCATCTTCTCGGTCAGGAACTTGACGAGGGACTTCGGGTTCAGGACGGCCTTGGTCTCCTGATATAAGTAGCACTTGTTAGCAGAGCCTCCGCCCTTGGCGACAAAGAGGAACTCGAACTTCGATCCGCTCACGGCGGCGATATCAATCTGCGCGGGCAAGTTCGTACCGGTGTTCTTCTCGGTATAGAGATCGAGCGGGGCGAGCTGCGAGTAGCGCAGGTTGTTCTGCGCGTAGGCCTGATAGACGCCCAGCGAGAGCGCTTCGGCGTCGTCGCTTCCGGTCCAGACCTGCTGGCCCTTCTTGGCGGTGATGGCCGCGGTGCCGGTATCCTGACAGAAAGGCAGCACGCCCTTCGCGGCGACCTCGGCGTTGCGCAGCATCGCGAGTGCGACGGCGCGGTCATTGTCGCTGGCTTCCTTATCGGCGAGGATTGCGGCTACCTGTTCAAGGTGCTCGGTGCGGAGATAAAAATTGATGTCATGCAGCGCCTGGTTGGCGAGCAGCGTGAGGGCTTCCGGGGCGACCTTGAGGATAGGCTTACCGTCGAACTCGGCGACAGAGACGTGCTCCTTGGTGAGCAGGCGATACTTCGTGGTATCGGGGCCCAGCGGGAAAGGTTCCTGGTAATGGAAGGGAGAAGCCATCGCTGTCACTATACGGGACGGCACCCCTGCCCGCAAACGGAAACAAGTCAGCGAACGGCCATCTGCGCCGGCGCACCGATCCGCAGCTCTCCGAAAACCGCCCCTTCGGGTAGGTCAACCGACACTAAGGCCAGGCCGACATCTCCGGCCGCTGAACGCACCGTGCCGACCGCCTTCCCTTCCGGCGTCTTCAGCTCGTGACCGACCGATACCGGTCCCGCCACGCGGCGAAGGATGCGGCGCAGCGAGCCCATGGACTGGATGCGAGCCATGACCTCTTGGCCGAGG
>Ga0209134_10000156_pt1 | contig 18053 bp, 13 predicted proteins | sample LauGreSp1BDMLBSN_2_FD_187566 | JGI IMG/M metagenome (GOLD analysis project Ga0209134, IMG submission 187566) | Freshwater lake microbial communities from Lake Michigan, USA - Sp13.BD.MLB.SN (SPAdes) (version 2) | ecosystem: Environmental > Aquatic > Freshwater > Lake | place: Lake Michigan, USA... | reverse complement strand
TTATGAACCAAAATATCATAAGCAGATGCTCGTTCCAAAACGGCAGCATGTACAATTCCGTTTGGTAAAAGTGTTGGCACGTCTTTCATTGAATGCACTGCAATGTCAATTTTGCCTTGAATCATGGCTAAATCTATTGTTTTCGTAAAAATTCCGGTAATTCCTAATTCGTACAATGGCTTGTCTAAAACAATATCACCATCTGATTTTACTGCGATAATCTCTGTTTTGTATCCCAATTCGTTCAATTGTTTTTCAACGGTTTTGGCTTGCCAAAGGGCTAATTCGCTATCGCGGGTTCCTATTCGTATGGTTTTACTCATGAATGTTATTTTACAACTGGTTCTATTTGAAAAACTTTGTTAATCCATGCTACACTTTCGTCCACAATTGTGTCGTCATCTTTTAAATGATTGGCAAAATGACTGGTAATTTTTTGAATTAATTTTGCTGTAATAATTTCGGTATATTCTTCATTGAAATCGGCATTTTTCTTTTTTAAATGATTGATTTCTGATTCTTTAATTGCATTTAACTTGGCTTTTAAAGCATGAATAGTTGGCGCGTATTTTCTACCTTTGGACCATGTTAGAAATTCGGTTAAAATTTCAGTAATGATGTCTTCGGCTGCTGGAATATATTGTTTTCTATTTTCTAAAGTTTCATCTGTAATTTGCGACAAATGATCCACATGAACTAAGGTGACGAATGGATTTTGTTTTACGTTTTCATTGACATTTTTCGGTATAGATAAATCCAAAATTAACAAGGGCTTCTTTAAATTTAAAATATCATAATCAATGGTTGGATTTTGAGCTCCTGTAGCAACTACTACAACATCGGCTTTTTGTAATTCTATTTGTAAATCTGCATAATCTTTAACAATTAAATTGAGTTTTTTTCCCAATTTTTCTGCCTTATCTTTGGTGCGATTAATTAATGTAATTTGATCGTGTTTAGAGTGTTTGACTAAATTTTCACAAGTATTTCTTCCAATTTTTCCTGTTCCGAAAAGTAAAATGTTTTTATTAGAAATGGCTGCCACATTCTTAAAAATATATTGAACTGCTGCAAAAGAAACAGAAGTAGCGCCGCTAGAAATTTCAGTTTCGTTTTTAACTTTTTTACTGGCTTGAATGACTGAATTTACCAAACGTTCCAAATAAGCATTCGCCAAATTGCGTTTTTTACTTTCTACAAACGCACTTTTAAGTTGGGAAATAATTTCAAAATCTCCTAAAATTTGACTGTCTAAGCCTGTTCCTACTCTAAATATATGGTTTAAAGCTTCTTTTTGCTTGTATACGTAAGCATATTTTTGAAATTCTTCAACGGTTCCCACACTATTTTCGCAAAGCAAATGAATTAATTGAAAAGGATGTTGGGCAAAACCGTAAATTTCAGTTCTATTGCAAGTTGAAGTAACTAACAGACTTTCTATCCCATTGGTTTTTGCTTGTTCCAACAAATTGGTTTTTGCTTGTTCATTTAAACTAAATTTACCTCTAATTTCGGCATCTGCTTTTTTGTAGCTTAAGCCGATGGCATAAAAAGTAGTTTGTTTTGCTGGTGAATGATTATCCATAAATTGCTTTATCTCTTAAAGATGCACAAAATTATTGTTTCCTTGTGAACAAAAACAACGCTGAAAGTACTTTTTATAACGAAAATAGTTTTTTTTAAATAAATTGCACTTATTTTGATATAAACTACTAACTTTGTAACAAATTCAGCACGATACAATCTAATTGTTTAGAATAATTATAAATAACAAACTTGTTTTTGTTTAAACAATTCATAAAAAAATAACGCTATGAGTTCATTTGAAGAAATTAAAATTGACACCGATTTTACTTTACTGCGTTTTGAAAACGATTCTGAAACCACCGAAACGTTAGAAAAACAGGTGGGTTCTGGATTAATTCAGTTTCATTTTAACGTGAAAGGAAAAGGAAAATTTATTTTTAACAATAATTCTTACACTTTGGATTTGAATGAGGAAAAAGCACTTTTACTTTACAATCCTCAAAAAGAATTGCCGCTTCATTTAGAAATTAGTTCTAAAAGTTGGATTATTTCTATTTTAATTTCGATAAAAAAGTTTCACACTTTATTTTCATCCGATTCAGAAATGATTCCTTTTTTGAGTAAAGATAACTTAGAAAAAAAATATTATACCGAAGAAAGTATCAGTCCGTCAATGGCTATTGTATTGAATCAAATTTTTCATTACAACCAAAATTCATCAATTAAAACCTTGTATTTAAAAGGTAAAAGTTACGAATTGTTAAGTTTGTTTTTTAATACCAACGAAGATCCAAATGCAGAACATTGTCCGTTTTTATCCGACGAAGAAAATGTATTAAAAATTAAAAAAGCCAAAGAAATTATCATAAAAAACATGGCAGAACCGCCAAGCTTGCAAGCATTATCCGACGAAGTAGGTATTTCATTAAAGAAATTGAAAGCTGGTTTTAAAGAAATTTATGGCGATACTGTTTTTAATTTTTTATTCGATTATAAAATGGAATTTGCTAGAAAACTTTTGGAAACCGGTTCTTATAATGTAAACGAAGTAGGATCAAAAATTGGTTACAGCACTTCTAGCCATTTTATAGCTGCTTTTAAAAAGAAATTTGGAACTACACCAAAAAAATATTTATTAAACCTAAACGTTAATTTATAAAATTACAAAACAATGAAAGGAGTATTATTAGTAAATCTTGGTTCCCCAGAAAGTCCAACTGCAAAAGATGTTAAGCCGTATTTAGATGAATTTTTAATGGATAAATACGTAATTGACGTTCCGTTTTTATTGCGTGCTTTGTTAGTAAGAGGCGTCATTTTGCAAACTAGGCCAAAAAAATCGGCTGAAGCCTATGCTAAAATTTGGACTGACGAAGGATCACCATTAATTGTAATTTCAAAAAAAATGCATGAAAAAGTTAAAGGATTGGTTGATATTCCGGTGGCTTTAGCAATGCGTTATGGCACAATCACTATTCTAAAAGGATTGCAAGAATTACACGATAAAGGTGTAACAGAAGTGATGCTTTTCCCGCTGTATCCGCAACACGCTATGGCTTCTACCACTACTATTTTAGTATTAGCAGAAGAGCTTCGCGCCAAGCATTTTCCAAATATGAAATTTACTACGGTTCCTGCATTTTACAACAAACCCGGTTATATTGAAGCATTATCCAATTCTATAAAAAAGCATTTAGAAGGTTTTGAATACGATCATTTGTTGTTTTCATATCATGGTGTTCCAAAACGTCATATACGCAAAACAGATATAACCAAATCGCATTGTAAAATGGACAGAACTTGTTGCAACACGCCTTCGCCAGCACATGAATTTTGTTATAGCCATCAATGTTATGAAACGACCAAACAAGTTGTGAAAGCATTGGGTATTCCGGAAGGAAAATACAGTCAAACTTTTCAATCACGATTGGCTGGTGACAAATGGCTTACGCCTTACACAGATGTAGAAGTGAATAAAATGCCCGAAAAAGGTATTAAGAAATTAGCTGTCGTTACCCCTGCTTTTGTGGCAGATTGTTTAGAAACTTTGGAAGAAATTGCCATGGAAGCTAAGGAAGAATTTATACATCACGGAGGTGAAGAATTTATGGCCATTCCGTGTATGAATGATGAAGACGAATGGTGTGGCGTTGTAGCGAATTGGATTGAGGATTTTAAAAAAGATTAAAGAATATAGAAAATAAACAATTAAATGGAATACTACAATTACATAAAATCCTTACACCTTATCTTTGTGATCACATGGTTTGCAGGGCTTTTTTATATTGTTCGTTTGTTTGTGTACCAAATTGAAGCCAACGAAATGCCCTCGCCAGAAAAGGAAATTTTACAAAAGCAGTACAAAATAATGACCTATCGTTTGTGGTATATTATTACTTGGCCAAGTGCAGTTTTAGCTACAATTTTTGCGGTTTGGTTGCTGATTTTGATGCCCGCTTGGTTACAAATGCCTTGGATGCATGTAAAGTTGGGTTTTGTGGTTTTGCTATTTATCTATCATTTTAAATGTCAAAAAATATATACTGAATTACAAAACAACCAAGTAAAATACACTTCCAACTTTATGCGATTGTGGAACGAAGGCGCCACAATAATTTTGTTTGCCGTAGTTTTTTTAGTAATTTTAAAAAATGCAATCAATTGGATTTATGGTGTAGTTGGAATTGTATTATTTTCGGTATTAATTATGCTAGGCTTTAAATTCTATAAAAGAATCAGAAATAAAAAAAGTGATTAAGTTTTTTAAAATACACACGCTCTCTTTACGACGTAGAATATTTTTGTCAATGTTGTTTTTAACAACGGTTTCAATGGTGTTAATTACGGTTGTTTCTTTAATTCACTTTAGATATGAAGCAAAAGAATATCATGAAGAACGTTTGTCTCGCAAAGAAAATGCGATAAAAGAACATATAGAATACATTTTACAAACTACGCAATACCCACTCAAAACTGCAAATATTCCTACTATTTTTAAAACTAGAATTCTTGAATTATCCGATATTCATAGTCTAGAAGTTAATTTTTTTGATTTAAACGGAAAATTATTATTGTCTTCCAATTCAAAAATTAATAACAATAAAAAATCAAAAATACCAGCAGAAATTCTTTTTAACTTAGGGAAATCTTCAAAAAAAAGAATTGTAATTACTAAAACTAAGGAAAATGAAACGTATTTAAAATCTTCTTTTAGTTACATAAAAGACACAAATTCTAAAAATTTTGCGATTTTAAATATTCCATACGAAGAAAATAGTGATTTTTATAACCAAGAAGCGAGAAATTTTTTAACCAGATATACGCAAGTCTTTGGAATTATGTTCCTTATTTCTATTTTAATTTCTTACTTATTATCCAGCAATATTACCAAGTCTATTTCTCAAATTTCAGAAAAACTAGGCATTACCCAATTGAATGAACGCAACCAAAAACTAAAACTACAGCCAGGAAATCAAGAGATTAATGGGCTCATTTTAGCTTACAACAATATGGTGGATACCTTAGAAGATAGTGCGCACAAATTAGCACAAAGCGAACGAGAACACGCTTGGCGTGAAATGGCAAAACAAGTGGCTCATGAAATTAAAAATCCACTGACGCCGATGCGTTTAACCATTCAAAGTTTTCAAAGAAAATTTGATATCAACGATCCAAAAATAAGTCAGAAACTTGAAGATTTTTCAGATACGCTGATTCAACAAATTGATACCATGACCACTGTGGCAAGTGCTTTTTCTAATTTTGCCAATATGCCAACACAACAAAATGAACGATTAAATATTGTTCAGGTTTGCAAAACGGCGTTGGAAATTTTTAATGAAGATTATATTTATTTTAAATCTTCCGAAAAAGAAATTTATACCTCTTTTGACAGAACACAATTGACAAGAATTGTAACAAATTTAGCGAAAAACGCCATACAATCTATACCTGAAAACCAAGAAATAAAATCAGTTGTAGTTGAAATTTTAAAAGAAAATACAGATTTTGTTTTAAAGATTTCGGATAACGGAATTGGAATTGCAGCTGAAAACGCAGCCTATATTTTCGAACCAAAATTCACAACAAAAAATTCAGGAATGGGATTGGGATTGGCTATTATTAAAAAAATTATTGAAAATTATAACGGAAGCATCACTTTTGAATCTAAGGAAGAAAAAGGAACGCTATTTACTGTAAAATTACCTATAAAAGACTAAAAAATGGAAAATATTTTAATTGAAAAACAAGACAATTTCGCTGTTGTTACTATTAACAGGCCTACAAAATTAAACGCTTTAAACAAAGCTACAATTGAAGAATTACACGAAGCTTTTACCGCTTTAAATACTGATAACAGTACGAAAGTGATTATATTAACTGGTAGTGGAGAAAAAGCGTTTGTTGCTGGAGCAGACATTTCTGAATTTGCAGATTTTTCGGCTGCTGAAGGCGCGCAATTGGCTGCAAAAGGTCAAGAATTATTATTTGATTTTATGCAAAATTTACAAACACCTGTTATTGCGGCAGTAAACGGATTTGCATTAGGTGGCGGTTTAGAGCTAGCCATGAGTTGTCATTTTAGAATTGCCTCATCCAATGCAAAAATGGGATTACCTGAAGTCACTTTAGGCGTCATCCCAGGATATGGCGGCACACAAAGATTGACACAATTAATAGGTAAAGGAAGAGCAATGGAATTGATTATGACTGCTAATATGATTGAAGCTGAAACTGCAAAATCATACGGTTTAGTAAATCATGTGGTGCCGCAAGAACAGTTATTAGATTTAGCTAAAACTTTGGCTGCAAAAATAAGTCAAAATTCAAGTGTAGCAATAGCAAAAGCAATTGAAGCCATAAATGCCAACTTTGAAGATGGTGTTAATGGGTTTGAGGTAGAAATTAAAAACTTTGGCGCTTGTTTTGCCACAGCAGATTTTAAAGAAGGCACTACAGCATTTTTAGAAAAAAGAAAAGCAGTTTTTGTAGGAAAATAAAACGAGTCTAAATTTAATTTAATAAAAAAATCCCGAGCAATGCTCGGGATTTTTACTTGTATAGAAAATTGAATTATTTTTTCTTTTTTCCGCCTTTTTCTGCTTTTGCTGCTTCTTGAGCTGCTTTCATAGCTGCACGAGAAATTCTTACTTGACAAACAACTGTGTTGTCTGGGTGTAAAATTTTATAATTATCAGCAGCTAATTTAGTAACATATAATTTGTTACCCATTTCTAATTCAGAAATGTTTGCTTCAACGAAATCTGGTAAGTTAGCAGGTAAAGCTCTCACTTTTAATTTACGTTGGTTTAAACGTAAAACCCCTCCTAATAAAACCCCTGGAGATGTTCCAGTAATTTTAACAGGTACTTCCATTGTAATTTCTTTTGATGCATCTAGATTATAGAAATCTACGTGTAAAATTTTGTCAGAAACTGGGTGAAATTGAATATCTTGTAAGATACCGTCAAATTTCTTTCCACCTTCTAATTCAATTACTACAGTGTGCGCTTCTGGAGTGTAAACTAAACCTTTAAATGCTCTTTCTTCAGCACTAAAATGTACTGGATTTTCCCCTCCGTAAATAACGCAAGGAACCATTCCAGCATTACGTAAGGCTTTAGTAGCTACTTTGCCCACGCTTTCTCTTTGTGATCCTTTGATCGTAATTGATTTCATTTGAAATAAATTAAAATTAATAAAAAAAATTGGTTAGTAGTTTAAAGGAATGAACATCTTCAAACCGACTAACTTTACATTAAAAACTTCCCACTTATGGAAGTATTGTTTTGAACCATTTGCATTACTTCTGCAAATAACGGCGCACAGCTCACTACTTTTATTTTCTTAGATTCTTTCTTTAACGGAATAGAATCTGTAACAATTAACTCTTCTAATTTTGAGTTTTCAATTTTTTCGTATGCGTCGCCAGATAAAATAGCGTGCGTACAAATGGCTCTTACACTCAATGCGCCTTTTTCAATCATCACATCAGCTGCTTTTGCTAATGTACCTCCGGTATCAATCATGTCGTCTACTAAAATAACATGTCTACCTTTTACTTCACCAATCAATTCCATCGTATCAATTACATTGGCCACTTTTCTTTGTTTATAACAAATAACCACATCAGATTCTAAGAACTTCGAATAAGCATAGGCTCTTTTAGAACCTCCCATATCCGGTGATGCGATTGTTAAATTTTCTAATCCTAAACTTCTTACATAAGGTAAAAAGATGGTGGAAGCAAACAGGTGGTCTACTGGTTTTTCAAAAAACCCTTGAATTTGATCTGCATGTAAATCCATGGTCATAATTCGGGTAGCTCCTGCTGTTTCTAATAATTTTGCCACCAATTTTGCACCAATTGGCACTCTCGGTTTGTCTTTTCTGTCTTGTCTTGCCCACCCGAAGTATGGGATTACGGCTGTTATATGTCTGGCAGACGCTCTTTTAGCCGCGTCAATCATTAATAACAATTCCATCAAATTATCTGCACTTGGAAAAGTGGAACATACTAAAAACACGCGAAGCCCTCTTATCGATTCTTCAAATGAAGGTTGAAATTCACCATCACTGTATTTTGAAAATGTTACTTTACCTAGCGGTACACCATATCTACTGGCAATTTCTTCTGCTAGATACACACTTTGAGAACATGCAAATATTTTTGCTTCAGGCTCTTTGTATGACATTTAATTTGTTGTTTAGTAGTTACTTAGTTATGTGTTGTGCAATTTGGGTGCAAAGTTAGTAATTAAATCGAACTCTGAAAGTAAAATTTTAAGTATTTTTACAATGAAATTAGAAACTTTAGTTATATTTGCACTCACTTTAAAAAGCCGTAAAGTAAATAATCATTTATTTTTGCTTTTAATGCCCGGATGGCGGAATTGGTAGACGCGCACGACTCAAACTCGTGTTCCTTGGAGTGTGGGTTCGATTCCCACTCCGGGTACAAAAAAAGACTGTAATTATATTGTTAATCAATATATTACAGGCTTTTTTTTATTGTGGTTGCCCGACCATTGCCCGACCATTTTAAAAAATCTAAATAATTTAAAATAATTCACAGTACTCTTCAAACCAAACACGTTAACGTAAAATTTATCTTTCGATAATAAAAAAGCAACCCATAAGGTTGTTCTCTATTTTGATTTTAAGTGCTCTTTGTGAAGGAATCTTGTAAAAGTGACAGTATAAGTACAACATAACAAACTATTGCAGAAAAACCTTCTATTACCCTTTAAATATATTTTAAATTAATCTTTAACGCATCTAACTTAGTACCCTGCAACTTTACCTATATAGTTTCTGTTACGGTTAGTACTTCCTGATCCCACATAACGATACCATCCACTTGCAGTAAAAGCTTCTGTTGAACTCCACCAATTCCCACAGCATCCATTTGTAGGACCACTAGAACTTTGAAGATAAATCCAAAGTCCGGGAATTGTATTTTATTGTATTTTCTTTGTTTTCTGGCTTCTTTATGAGAACAGGTTTCAACCTCAATTAGGTACGTTGTGTATCTTTCCTCTTTCATCGACTCCTTTATTAGCAGTATTTGCAGCTCCTCCTAATGTGTTAATCAAGTATTCTGTTGCACTCATTTTACCTGATTTAGTAATTCCACATACATTAATTGTTATATCAGAAGAGGTTCCGTAACAGGTTCCATTAAATACCCGAACATAATAGTTTCCAGCTGCTGTGGGACTATAGGTTTTACTGTTTGTATTTGGAATTTCAGAACCGTTTAGAAACCATGCATAGGAATTAAATGTGTTCGTTGAACTTAGAACGGTTCTATTATTTGCACAGCCATCCCCAGTAAGCGTAAATGGAACACTAGGAACAGCATTAGCGTTTATAGCGATACTCCCATTCGCAGTAATAGTACCGCATCCGCCAGTTAGGGTAACCGTGTAACTAAACGTACCAGAAGTGGGTACAGGTGTTCCACTAATTGTCACCACATTGTTATTCCACGAACCCGATACACCATTAGGAAGTCCAGTAAACGTTGCATTGGTTGCCCCTGTCGTAACATACGTGATATTTGTTATGGTTGAATTTCTACAAGATGATTGATTATTTGTTCCAGCGGCTGAGGTTAATGTAATCGTGTTATTCGTTAAATTAACTACCATTGTTCCTTGAGCAGTTGTAGGATTACATCCACCAACCAGGGTTACTGTATAATTAAATGTACCAGCCTGTATAGGGGTTCCACTAATCGTGACCACGTTATTATTCCAAGTACCCGATACACCATTTGGAAGTCCAGTAACTGTTGCATTGGTTGCTCCGGTCGTTGCATAGGTAATATTCGTAATGGCTGTATTGTTACATATTGACTGACTATTCGTACCTGCAGACGAGCTCAATACAATAGAATTAGTGACGGTGCTTATGACGGAAGCTGAAGATGCCCCAGTTACCCTGCTAATGGTTGCATTATAATTGGCAGCGATCTCTTGGGTAGAAAGTACGCGATTGTAAACAATGACGTTGGCTATGTAGCCCAACCAAAAATCTTTGTCATACCGAGACCGACCAACCCAGATATTTCCTGCATGCGTAGTTTTTACTGCAGAAGTTATCCAGGAGCTTGTTGTTGAGGGTAATGGAGTGGCGCTCCCATTTAAATAAAATTTAATGGAACCGTTGCCAGCGTTGTCCGCTGGATTACTCACGACCGTTAATACATACCATGTGCTCGTACTCGTAAATGTACTATTTGTTGTGCCTATATTTCCAGATTCATTATAATCATAATAATAATGTAGACCATTATTAGCAGAGCCATCTGCCGGACGAGTACCAATATAAAATCCCATGTAATCTGTTTGTGGAGTACCACCAAATGCAAACGTAGAAATTAATCCTCTATTCCAAAAAGCGCTAAAAGCTTCAAGACTTCTGAAAGCCAATTGAAAACTCATGGTATTCGAGGGGGTCCACCCGGTAGTAATGTATTGATTGGTTCCATTAAAGTTAAAAACACCACCATTGGTAGCATTCCAACTTGCATTCGCATTTCCCTGACTAATAAATCCTTGCATGGTACCATGTCTCCCTTTTCCACTTAAATCCGTTATGGTTGCGCTACCCCCTCGATACGAGTTTGGATTGGTGGCATCATAATAAAATTCTGATCCTGCAACCATCTCACTAACCGTACTATTACTACACTGTACATAAATTTGATCCCCATTATTTAATGTTGACGTGGTATATTTTACAGCCGTAGCACCTGGAATGGAGGTTCCATTTAAATACCATTGGTAGTATATTTGTCCTGAAAAACCGCTCGGATTGGCGGTGAATTCAACAGACGTTCCTGAACAGATAGTACCCGAAGGAGCTTGGGTTACGTTAACAGATTGCGCATGAGCACTCTCAATCACTAAAAATGAAGCAAAAAATAGGAGTATGTATTTCATCGAGTATTACTTTTTAAATTATTCTGTTAATATTTGAACCCTTTTCAACCTCAATTAGGCACATCGAGTATCTTTCCTCTTTCATCCACGCCTTTATTAGCAGTATTGGCAGCTCCTCCTAATGTGTTAATCATGTTAGTTGTTGCGCTCATTCTACCTGTTGCCGTAATTCCACACGTATAGATTGTTATGTCAGAAGATGTTCCATAATTGGAACCATCAAAAACCCGAACATAGTAGTTTCCAGCCGCTGTTGGGCTATAGGTACTGGAATTTGTATCTAGAATTTCAGTTCCATTTAGAAACCAACTATTAATTACTCGTCGTAAAACTAATCTCATTACCATAACTCGTACCCAAATTATTAGTCGAATAAGCCCGTAAATAATACGTAGTATTGGGGCTCAGACCAGTAATGGATGAGGTAAATTCCCCAATTGTTCCCGTTTCAGATGTGGAATTATGTTCGATGGTAGCACCAGGAAGTCCGCGCCAACAAACCCCTCTGGCAGTCACATCTTTCCCGCCATTAGATACAACGACTCCACCAGTACTTGCGGTGGTACTTGTGATGGAACTAATTACTTTTGTATAAACTGTTGGCGCATTTAGGGAAATGATAGCTGCTCCATATTGGTTAAGCCCCGAACCAAAACCTCTTGCGCCATTACTGTTGACTACCATTGCACTTGTAGTCGATAATTCACCTGTATTAATTAGTCCATTTTCGGGAAGAACGGTGATGATTGCGGAGATGCTCTTTTCAGCCCAACTGGCTGTTTCAGCCTGCGTAGCCGTAACCGTTGCACTTCCTTGTCCGACTATAATAACTTGTGAACCATTCATGGTCACGACAGAGATATCACTACTGGAATAGGTAAATGCACCATTACTACTTGAAGTTGGTGCTGAAAGATTAAAATTGGCCTGACCAATTTGTTTCGTATAGCCAGGAAAGTTGGATTGTGTCGGAATCTGACGCGCTAAAAATAAAATGTTTTCAGTGGGATCATCGACAACTTCATTGGCATCAGTTTGGGTTTGCGTATTGGTCAGCGCATACGTTTGTGTTACATTGGTCGATAATTGATTCACTGTGGCAACAACCGTTAAGCGATGTTCCTCGCTTGGATACATGGTACCGATATTCCAGTTAAAATTATTTCCTGAACCTGTCCAAGTTCCATAGGATGGCGTAGCTGAATAGACGGTTAAGTTGGCCGGAATTTGATTTTGGACAACTAAATTCGTCAAATTCGAATATCCCAAATAACCAACTGTAATCGAAAAAGTGATGGTTTCACCTGAGTTAACCGTGTTTTTATTTGCGGTAATGGCGGTTATTACTTCAGGGTTACAATCATAAAGCGATTGCGAAGCAGATTGATAATCGCATGTTCCATTAGAAACGATAACATAATAATCGCCTGCAATGGATGGTGTATATGTATTATTTGTTTGACCGGGTATAACCACACCGTTTCGATACCAGGCATAGGAAGGGAAACCAGCAGTCGCTACGAGTGTTGATCCAGGTAAACAGCCGTCTCCTGAAACATTAACATTAATGGTCGGTATCGTCTCAAAACCGGAAAAATAACCCGAAGCACCAGTGTTATCAGACGCCAATATAAAGCCTACAGCAATGGGCCCTGATGCAGAAACAGAAACGTCTCCCGACAAACCACTCAGGTAATATGTTTTCCAATCCGTTGTCCCTGCCACCGTTTTTTTTGCAGCAAGTAGGGTGGCTGCTGAAACCATCGTTCCATTTTGCCTAACATCTATTGATTCCTCAGAAATCGAAGTTGACGCAATTAAGGTGATGCCCCCCGTTAAAGGCGGTGCTCCAGATGTTAGAGCTGTTGCTATTTCAGCGATGTTCGAAATATAATCTACTTTAGAACTTAAGAGACAATTTACTGGAGCGATAAAATTTAAATCAATCGTGGATGGTCTATTGGAACCAGCTAAAGCTTGGTATGCATAGACTTCTTTGGATGTTCGAACATACATATTTCCACCAGGAACAGAAGGGCTTCCAGTTGAAGTAGTAGATACATATGGAGTAGGGGCAGAAGTAGAATAATAGCTTCCGGGAACAACAAAATATTGCCCGTTGTTTATGGTCGCAATTTCTGTCGCAGAACCATTGACGAAGATTTTGGTTCCATTTTGAGTAGCCACAATGATAGGAAATTCAATATCATCCGTACCGTTTCCTCGGACAAAAACGTAATCGCGTCCCAGCGTGTTTTCAGGAATAATTTGGTCGGCACCTACGTCCTGACTATTTGCATTCGTTGTCCCAAGGTGAGCCTGTCCCACACTCATGGCAATCGGTTTTGTCGATGTAACCGAAGCTCCGATCCAACCATCTACATTAGGGGAATAAGCAGAAGTAAACGGGGAAGCCGTTGCAACTACTGATTTTAATACATACGATTGACCCTTATTGAGCGTGATGCTAATGTTGTCAGCTGTAATAGCATTCGTATTTGTGCCTTGTTTAAAGGTACAATTCGGATTATAGCCAAAAATATTCACCACCGTATTATCCTCAGTGGCCATAATGCCCATCGAATTACTAAGATTTATATATCCTATACCACGATTTGGAGCACCTCCCCATTTGAATGCCATCCCGAGGGCTGCGCGCCCTTTGGAAGTAATGGAAGTTCCTTGACCATCGTTTCTTCCTCTATAATTCACGTAAAATTTTTGGCCACCACTTGATTCGAATCGTAGGCCTGCGTCACTTTGGATATTCCCAATTTTAGTATTATCCATTAACAAAATGTTATTATCACCATCAGTTAAGCCATTAGCAGATGTAATAAACCCAGGATTAGTTTTGGAAATAGTTAAGGTAGCAAAAGCCGTCGTGCTAGTTCCCCGATATACGGTAACCGTAAATGGATCGGTAACGCCTGTAGTAATATAAATTTTATGATAATATAATGGCAAGCCTAGCGAATATGGATTAAAGCCAGTAAAACCACCAATTTCTTGACTCAATGGTGGGAGGTAATGCAAATCACTATACTGTCCGTGACTTTGAAAGGCAGTTACTAAAGTCAGTAAAAAGAAGGTGATTTTTTTCATAAGCCGAAAGCCACTTTTTGAGCATTATAAATAGATGTGATGTTTTGCGAGGTTAAAGCCGCATTATAAATCATGGCTGTACCTATTTTACCTCTATAATTTCTACCTGGATCAGTAATTGGATCCCTACCAATGAAGAATCTATTGTTGTTAGATACTGCGTGTGAATAATTACGAGAATGAGTGGAACTACCAGCCGCATTAAATAAATAGACCTCTGCTTTTGTACTGCTGATTGATACCGCAATCATAGACCATTGATTATTTGGTACAAGCAATGTTTGAGGGTATTGATCCTCATTATTCCAGTTATAAACAATATAATGCTCTTGACTTCCACTAGGTTTGCCTCCTAAAAGTAATCCTGTTACACTACCATTTCCTCCTTGACCCCGGTTCATTATAATACCGCTATAATCGGGACATCCAACTGCTGGATTTACCCAGGCTATAAATGTCGCTGTAGTTAAATTTATTGCACTTGTAGGTGTAGCATAAGTACCACTACTACCATTAAATGTAAAACTTCCAGATCCATTACTAACAGAACTTTGCCCAAAAATAAGATTAGCAGATAATGTGACATTATTTGCTGGTGTCACACCGCTAATATCTGACCAAATAGTTCCTGTACCGGAATAGGATGCTGTTCTAGTTGCATCCAAATACATTTTTAGTTCTGTAGTCACTGGATTTGTACCCGTTGGAACATTAATAAATGGCGCAACATAATTGTTATTACTTCCAAACATCGTTCTTTGCGCAAATGCACTTATTGACATCAGAAACACAACAGCTGTAAGAAAACTATATTTCGATTTCATCTGATTCTTTCGATTTTGGTTAATAAGTATAATCAAATTGAATACGATCGCTTGACAAAATTGCATATCCCCCATTACTTGCAGGTGTATAAGTCAAAGTTGTTCCACTGACTGAATACGCATTATTATTTGTTCGAACACCATTAATAAACATCCAAACTTTTACAGATGCAGGAGGTGCATAAGTTAGTGTAAACGTAGTTTGGTTTGCACTTACCGTAGCTGGTTGATCAGTCCAAGACCTTGGCGTAGCATTAATGGCAATTGACCCAGCACCGTTTGTTATCGATATACCTGTTCCTGCAGTTAACGTTGCTCTTGTAAATCCTGTTCCATTTCCAATATCAATTTGACCATTAGCTGGTGTAGTACTTAGTCCAGTACCTCCATTAGCTACAGCTAAAGTACCAGTTAAGGATGCAGCAGAAGAAACAGGAGTTACCCAAGCTAAAGTTCCACTTCCATTAGTACTTAATACTTGGTTAGCTGTTCCATGTGCATTTGGATAGGTAACTGTACCTGCTGTTACTGTTCCACTTGTTTGTACATTGGAAACAGAAGTATTTCCTAATTGTATAGTATTACTTGTTGCTACCTTAGCGTTAAAACCTATCGCAGTTGCATTTGTTAAATTAACAGAAGAAACATCAGCACTTGCACCTATTGCAGTATTATTGTTACCAGTTGTGTTAGTTTGCAATGAAAGATTACCTATTGCAGTATTGGCAGTTCCAGTATTCAACATTAAGGACTGTGAACCAAATGCTGTATTATCCAGTGATGTAGTAACATTCTTTAAAGCTCTATAGCCCATTGCGGTATTAAATTGTCCGCTAGTTAAACTTTGTAACGATTCGTATCCTGTTGCAGTATTAGCAATAGCAGAATTAGAAACTGCTTGCAAAGCGCCAATACCAACTCCAGTATTTTGAAACGCCCCAGCTCCAGTTATATTACCAGTTGTTTGATGTCCGACTAATAAACCACCCGTGAAACCTGTGCCTTCTAGTTTTGAGGGTAGAGCGCTTGCCCAAGTAGCTATTCCAGTCGCGTTTGTAGTTAATACTTGACCCGCAATTGAATTATGTGTATTTGGATAGGTAACTGTACCTGCTGTTACTGTTCCACTTGATTTTATATTTCCTGTTACTTCTAATTTTTGAGAAGGTGCTGTATTTCCAATACCCATATTACCATCTTTATCAACAACTAATAGTGTATTTGGTGCTGTATTTCTCAATTGTAAAATATCATTATTTGCTTTTCCGTCTACTGTTAAAGCTACATTTTCATTATGTCCATGATTGTTTCCGCTAGCATCAAGAAGAGTTCCAGTACCTCCCCATACAACTAATCCATTTCCAGCAATATGTAATTTTGAATTTCCATAATTTGAGGTAGTTCCTATTCCTATATTATCATTAAAATTTTTGTTACCTGAAATATTTTGATTCGTAGTTAAATCTACAAAATTTTGAGTTGCAGATCCTGTCCCTCCATTTGCAATTGGTAAAGTACCAGAAACGCTAGTGGCCAAATTTGTAGGGGCAACTGTTGCTGCCGTTCCATATCCTTGTCCAATATTCCAATAACAATTGGTTCCATCATAATAAAAATTCAAAATATCTTTTGCATTCGCAGCTGAAGATAACGTAATTGTAGTAGTTGAAGTTGAACCTAATACTTTGTTTGATGTAGATGGTAAAGTTATTGTTCTTCCCCCTGTAGCATCTTGAGATACTACCAAGGTACCATAAGAACCTACTGCTGGTGTAGCTGAAAAACTTAAGGTTCTGTTTCCTCCTAAAGTAACACTAGCGTTTAATCCATTGGCGGGATTCCAAGAAATAGTAGCTGCATCAGTTAACGCCTGAGGAGTAGAAGCATATATAGGCGCTGTTACTGTTCCTGTAAAGGTAGGAGAAGCGATTGGTGCTTTTAATGCCAAACCGGGAACGGTTGGTGCATCTGCTGTTCCAGCTAAATCACCTGCTAATTGGATTTTACCTTTTGCTGAGGTCGTTGCATCTGGAATGGTTGCTGTTGCAATAGCGCTAGTCACAAATTGTGTTGTGGCGATTTGAGTTGTATTTGTTCCTGCAGTAGCAGTTGGAGCTGTTGGGGTACCAGTAAAGTTAGGGGAAACAAGCGATGAAGTGGCAATAGTTTGCCATGTTGGAATTCCGTTTGCATTTGCAGTTAATACTTGACCAGCAGTTCCATCTACTTTAGGATAAGTAACCGCACCTGCTGTTATTGTGCCACTAGTTTTTACATTATTTACCGCTGTATTTCCCAACTGAATTGTATTAGATGTTGAAACAATTGCGCCAGAACCTATTACTGTTGCATTGCTTAGGTTGGCGGCTCCATACTCAGCAAAAGCTCCAACTGCGGTATTGTTGCTTCCAGTAGTTTGGTTCGAGGCAAAAAGACCTGCATTAACTCCAATTGCAACGTTATCATTACCTGTCGTATGAAATTTCATCGCACCTATACCCACTGCCGTATTGCTATAACCAGTTGTGTTTCTTTGTAGCGCATAAGCTCCATATGCAGTATTACCATTAGCTAGGTTATCAGAAAGTGCTTCGGTACCAAACGCGGCATTGTTATAGTTCGCTGTACTTTTACCAAGTGCGTTTCTACCGAATGCACTATTATACGCTCCACTGATGTTGGCTCTAAGTGCACTTGCACCAGTAGCTGTATTGCTTTCTCCATCCACAGTAAATCGTAACGCTTCAGCACCAACGGCAGTGTTGTATGATACGCCTAAATTCTTTTCAAGTGAAAGTATTCCGACAGCAGTATTCTGTATTCCATTAATGTTAGAATTAAGTGAACCGGAACCAATAGCTGTATTTTGACTACCAAATGTATTAGAGTAAAGAGCTTGATTTCCCATCGCCGTGTTGTTAGCGCCAATAGTATTATTGTTTAAAAGCGCATCTTTACCAGTTGCGGTATTAGTTGCTAAATTTCCATTACCACGTCCTACCGTGATTCCATTTACCTTCAAATCAAATGCCCCTAAGTCAACTGCTTGTGCAGCTCCAGTATAAGGAACACCGGAACTTGAAGCACTTAAAATACCATTTGTAATGGTTAAGCCTGAGCCAACTTTAATTCCACCTAATTCAGATGC
>Ga0209134_10000155_pt1 | contig 18098 bp, 19 predicted proteins | sample LauGreSp1BDMLBSN_2_FD_187566 | JGI IMG/M metagenome (GOLD analysis project Ga0209134, IMG submission 187566) | Freshwater lake microbial communities from Lake Michigan, USA - Sp13.BD.MLB.SN (SPAdes) (version 2) | ecosystem: Environmental > Aquatic > Freshwater > Lake | place: Lake Michigan, USA... | reverse complement strand
TCACGTTGGCTAAGAGAAAAAGTAGTTGCTCAGATTCGTGAGTACGCAGCAGGTATAACTTTTGATACAAGTCGCATGCAAGAAATAAGCGAAGACTTTGATCCACAAAATCCTGCAGAACTTCAATCAGCACTAGAGTCAGGGGCATTCCTGGCTTCAAGATCTCCAAGTCAACAATCTGCTCTAGACAGCATTGAAACAAATCTTGCTCTTATTGAGGGTTGGGTAGATGCGGTAACTAGTGAAGCTGCAAAGCGTTTACCTAAATCAGATGCAATTAGAGAAGCAGTAAGAAGAAGACGTGCAACCGGTGGACCAGCTGAAAGTACCTTCCAAACACTGGTTGGACTTGAACTTAGACCTAAGCGAATTAGAGAAGCCACTGCTTTATGGCAACTAATCGGTCAAGCGCTTGGCAACCAGAAACGTGATGAACTATGGGATCACCCTGACTTCCTGCCAACAGCAGAAGACATTGATAACCCAGATAAGTACGTTGCCAGAATTAAAGCTGACTTAGGTATTCCAGATGCAATGGATCAGGCACTGAGAGATCTACTTGGCGAATAGCTGTTGAGAACAAGAGCAGTGCCTCAAGAACTTAGGCAGACTGTAGAACGTGTTTCATCGAATCAACAAAGCCCAGCCTTCAGTTTGGCGTGACCCAAACACTATTCAGATTGGTTTAGGCAACACAAGTGTCTCCATCTCAGAGCTGTCTCTAGCTCAACAACAGATAATCGCAGCCCTCTATAGCGGAGTGGTTGAAGGTCAACAGGATGTTCTAGATGAAACCTTCAAAGCTGAGTCAGGAACCACTCAATCACTTATTGAAAAACTCTCCCCCGTTATGGAGAGTGAAGGTTCCACTAGTAACACCTTCGGGGCTTGGCAAGAGTTAGCCTTTGCAGAACTCGCTAGAGCTGCTCTGGACTATGAGGTAAATCCAGAGATGGTTTTAGCTGAAAGATGGCAAAGAGTTGTCCATATTGATCAATTAGATAAAAGTGGCTCACTATTAGCTAAAGGTCTATTGGCCAGTGGAGTTGGCAAAGTAGTAACCCATGACGATGGGAAGGTTCTAAGAACAGATCTAGGGGAACTAGGTTTCAAATCTGAGGACTTGGGGAAATCGCGTCTTGAAACTTTGAAACAGGATTTAGGGCATCTCTCACTGGCTAAAAACGTCAGTGAAAGAATTGTAGACCTGAACTACAAACCCAGCAAAGACTTAGTGATTTCCTTTGCCATAACAGTAGGTCACCTAGCTACAAGACCCATCTCCTATCTGCGCTGGCTAAATAGGGATGTTCCTCATCTGAACATCAATTTTGATTTGTATCAAGCAAAAGTTAGTCCAATTGTCTTTCCTGGCGTAACTCCATGCCTCAACTGTCTTGCTGAATCTAAAGTTGATGAAGACCCTGCTTGGCCTGCTCTTGCATCTCAACTGATTGATCTACCAAGAACTAGAGATGACAGTTCGGCTCTTCTTGCAACAACAGGATTAGCTTTGAGAGTCATTCTTCGACAGCTTGACCAATCTGCAGGATTCTCTATTTCAAAAGATGAAGATAACAAGTTCCAAGATGGCTATCAAATTGATTATGCAACCGGTGATGTTTCGAGAACTAAGTACGGTTTCCACAAACTCTGCAACTGCAGAATCTTAGATGAGGTCTAGGTATCTACTTCTAGTTCGCTGCCTGTCATCGGCACCGTCTCTTTGAGCCCAAGTAATGTAGAGCAGATCCTTTGCTCTAGTAACCCCAACATAGAAAAGACGTTGCTCTTCTGAAATCTGAAGTTCAGTCTTGGCATAACTTATTGGCATATAGCCTTCAACTGCACCGACGATAAATACTGCTTTGTACTCAAGACCTTTAGCCGCGTGAATAGTGCTCAAGGTGATTGATTCTCTAGTTGGCTCATGTTGAGATCTCTGTCGTTCTTCTAATTCGTTAGCGAAGGATTGAATAGTTGCCTCTTCACCAAGTTCATCAGCAATCTGAACCAAAGAGTTAAGGGCTTCCCATTCCTCCAGTGCTCTTCCTGAGACATTAGGTGCGATGCTTTGCCAACCAAGACTTCTAGCGATAGCTGAAACAGTCTCGTAGAGAGCCTTGCCTGCTGGGTTGGCAGCTTCGGCTCTCACCATACGAACGGCAGACATAATCTCTGGTCTGCTGAAATAGCGCTGGCCTCCCCTGACCTGATACTCAACGCCAGCTTTACTCAAGGCATTTTCAATGTGTTCAGATTGAGCATTGATTCGATATAGAACTGCAATCTGGCTTGCCTTCATTCCAGAGGAAAGTAGATCCTTGATTTTGTTTGCAACAAAATCACACTCTTTCTCTCTGTCTTGGAACTCTAGAATCTGAGGCTCTATGCCTCGCGGTCTCACCGCTTCAAGAGGTTCAAACTTTTGGTTTCCCCTGATCCTGTTTGCTACCCCAATGATTTCAGGGGTTGATCGGTAGTTCTTGGTTAGCTCAATGACATTCGCACCTGGATACCTTGATTCAAAGTTCTCTAGGAATGAAGCATTAGCTCCGCTGAAAGAATAAATAGTTTGGTTAGGGTCACCAACAACACACAGGTCGCTTCTATCCCCTAGCCAAGTATCTAGAAGTTCCTGCTGCAATTTAGAAATATCTTGATACTCATCAACAGTGAAGAAGCGATACTGCTGATGCACATGAGCTAAAGCTCTAGGTTCTGATTTGAGCATGCCAGTGCAGAGAAGTAAGACATCTTCCCAGTCAATCTGCTTGGCTTTTACTTTCGCATCTTCATAAGCAACCTGAATCTCATAAGAGCGAATAGGAGCAAGTCCTTGAATTACAGGCCTAGTTGAAATCTCATCTAGGTACTCCTCCAGACTAAGCATTGAATACTTACGCCATTCGATCTCAGATGCGATATCTCTAATTGTGTTGGCATCTAAACGAATCTTTAGAGCTTCTGCTGCTTTGCCAATAGCTTTTGACTTGGAGTCAAGAACCCTAGGAGCTTCAATGCCGAAGAAGTCTCGCCAAAAGTATTCAAGTTGAGACAAGGCAGCAGCGTGAAATGTTTTGGCATTTACTGAGTGAACACCCAAACCTCGAAGTCTTGCTCTTAGCTCTCCTGCTGCTCGGTTGGTATAAGTCAGCGCCATTACTCGATTCTCAGAGAAATCTCCACGCAGAATTCCATAGGCAATTCGATGTGTGATTGTTCTGGTCTTACCAGTTCCCGCTCCAGCCAGAATCACGGTTGGCCCAATTAGTGATTGAGCGGCTTCACGTTGCTCTTCATCAAGAGCACTGAGGATGTCTTCAGCTTCGTACTGCATAACTACCTACTAAGTTCTGTAGCTGAAATGATTTCTTCACCCATCCAGTGTTCAATGAGTGATCGGGCAATTGAGATTTTTGAAGGAAGCAGAATGCTTGCCGCTTCTGCTTTTAGTTCTTCTCGTGAGAACCAGCGGAGCTTTGCAATTTCAATTCCGTCAGGTCGGATGCTTTCAGGACCATTGCTTGGATCCAGTTGTGCTGTGAAGCCAAGCATTAGTGAGTAAGGGTAAGGCCAAGATTGGCTAGCTAGATAAACAGGGTTGGTGACAAGTAAACCTGACTCTTCTAACATCTCTCTAACTACTGCTGCTTCCAAAGATTCTGCTGCTTCAACAAAACCCGCCAAAATAGACCAGCGGTTTTGCTCCCAACTTCCTTGGGTGCCAAGCAGGATTCGGTCTTGATCATCAGTGATGCAGACAATCACCGCTGCATCTGTTCTAGGAAATAGTTCTCGCTCTTCAGATACACATAGTCGAGACCAACCACCCTGTTGCATGACAGTTATAGCTCCACAGGCAGGGCAGTGCTGATGGGTTTCATGCCAGTTATGAATAGCTAGAGCTTGAGTAAACAGAGCTGCATCTCTTGGATGTAGTCCAGCACCACTTCTTCTAAGTTCATGCCATTTAGATTCATCGGGTTCTATTTGCTTAGCAGCGTTATCGCTTAGAACTGAAAGTACGACTGCTGTGCCAATCTTTTGATCCCCAAGTTCAACAGTAGTTCTACCTAAATAGACACGGTATTTGCCAGCAGTAGCTTGCTCGGTAGTTAGAAGTCTTAGATGGCCATCATGGATAAGTGTTTTACCTTTATACAGAACAATGATTCGGGTCTCTGGTTCAAGCCAGAGTTTGTCAAAAAGCTCAGCATCATCCCGTGCTTCGGCATCGCGGTTAAGTACCGCTTGGGCCATTGGCAAAACTAAAGGGATGCTCATGATTCTTTCTTTATGTTCGGTGTGTAAAGCGTGGCGATAACAGGGGTTATCGAAGTTTTTGTCTAACCTAAAAACTATGGGTAAACCTTCCTTGATTTTAGCGGCGTTAGCAGCCGATGCTCTGCCTGGTCTTCATTTCGTTCAGGTTCAGAACCTGACCAGAGATGATGCGGCGGTAGCTGTTGAACTTCTGACCACCGACGATGGTCGCCTAATCCTTCTGAAATCTCCTCTGGACTCACTTGCCAACACTGATCTGGGCACAGAGATTAGAGCCCTTCAAGTCCTAAAGAACGTTTCACTGCCTTTTGGCATCTCTTCATACCTAGGCAAAACCTCTCCGAAGGCCATCAGAAATGCTCTTGCCTTTGAATACGTTCCAGGTGCTCCAGCTGATTTATCCCGACTTAGATTGGATGATGGCCTAGTTAGCTCTATGGGCCAGGCTATTTCTGCAATTCACTCAATCCCAACCTCCCTTATTGCTGATGCTGGTCTACCTGAATATGCACCAGCTGAGCGAGTGAGAACACTTGTTGCTGAATTTGATAGAGCGATGGATACCGGCAAGGTTCACCCAGATCTTCTTGAGCGTTGGCAGACTGCTCTATTTGATGTGAATCTTTTCAAATATCGCCCGACAGTTATTCATGGCTTCCTAAAGAGCGACTTCCTTCTAGCCGAAGGCGAGGAAGTTGTTGGAGTTATTGAATGGGGCCAGCTTTCGATTGACGACCCAGCCATTGACCTTGCTTTCTTCTACAACGAGGCATCTGAAGAAACTGCTGAAGCACTGGTTCTTGCTTATGAGGGTTCAACTAAGGCAGATAGAAACCTTAGACAAAGAGCACAACTTCACTACGAGCTAACCCATGCCACCTTCCTGCTCGAAGCCTTGGCTCGAGAGGACGAAGAGGAGATTGAAGAAGCTGTTTCTGCCATCACCTGGCTGCACGAAAGGCTAGTTGCTGGGGAGCTTCCTTCTCTAAAGCCAACTGACTTCAATACCAACTCCCCTGAGGTCATCGTGCCAATCTCCCAGGCAGCATCTTTCACTGCCCCAGTGACAATAGTTACTGACTCAATAGAGATAGTCGACCTTGCAGAGGCTGGCCCTGTGGCATCTGCCCCAGAACCAGAGCCTAAAAAAGACGAAGACGAAGTTTTCTAGAAGGTTCTTTTCTAGCTCTAGGTGAAGGTAATCTAGGGAGTAAGAAAAGAAAGAAGCGTCATGGAAATCAGAATCGGTCTACAAAACACCGCTCGCGAACTGTCCTTTGAATCAAAGCAAAGTGCAGGCGAAATCGAGAAGAGCGTTGAAAGTGCTCTAAGTTCTGGTGCTAAGCAACTAAAGCTAACCGATGAAAAAGGTCGAGTCTTTATTGTTCCTGTTGACGCTCTTGCATACGTAGAGATCGGTGCCGAAGAAGCCCGAAGAGTTGGATTTATTGCCTAATGGAAATTGCATTCATTCTTGTTTACGGTTCACTACTTGGACTGATGGCCCCTTACATCATTTCTGGTAACGAAAACTACGGCGTACTACTTCCGCCAGCCCTAGCACTTATCTACGGCTACTTTGTATGGGCAGTGTTCACCTGGGTTGGACTTAGCTACAACGAGTTCTGGATCTGGGCAATCACCATGCTGGGTATGCCAGTTGCAATGATTGTTGGAATTCGAATTATTCGAGCCAGAAGGTTAGCTAAAGAAACCGTAACCGTTTAGGTTTTAGGCAGCTAAACCAATAGCTTCCATGCGGAGACCATGTGCTCCAGTTAGTTCAGAAATAAGTGGCTCAAGTTTTGCATAAGCCGCCAAGTTAACCTGGTTCTCTTCTTCAACACTTAGTTTTGTGGTCTTTGTCACGTGAGCAAGTTTGCGGTTATCAAAAGCTGCTCTTAGTTCTAGAAGAACATCGCCCATCAGTCTTCTTCCCCATAGGGCAAGACGGTGACCTAATACAGGGTCAGCCTGAATAGATTCATTCAAAACTCTCTTCGCAAACTTTTCGAAAGTCTTATCTTTAAGTGCTTTCTCAACTTCAGACTGAAGATCATCATCCAAACCAGATGCAAGACGAGAATAGAAATCATCAAGTAGACCTGAGGTTAGATAAACCTTGATAACTACCTCATACCAATCAAGTCCACTGGTGTTTGAGTGGAATACCGCAATTCGTTCTTTGAATGGATTCATTTCAGCTGCAGGGTCTGCTCCAAGCTCAACTAGTTTCTTTGAAAGCTGACGATACTTATCAAAACTCTTTGCAGTTGCTTCGCTAAGTTCTGCTTTGTATTGGGTATTAGGTGAATACTTCAAAGCAGAGGTTAAGATTTCAAAGTTAGCCAGCTGGAGGTAAGCCAATTGACCAAGGAAAGCTTTAGGTTCTGGTGTGTATGGCTTTAGGTTGATCGCCTTTGTGTTTCTAGCAACCTTCTCCTCAGTGCGAGGAGCGACAGTAAGTTGCTTGGCAACCTTACGTAGACGCTTAAACCATTCGAACACCGAACCATCTTAACCTGCCAAATAGATGGTTAGACTTGCCTAGATAAGACAGGCGGCCAAAACTATTGGATTTTAGCGAATTAGGCATCGATTCAGACATCGTTGCTGCCCTTGCCTCAAAAGGCATAACCCAGCCATTCCCTATTCAGGAGCAGGCTATCCCCCTTGCCCTGACTGGCCAGGACCTAATTGGTCAGGCTAAGACAGGTACTGGTAAAACCCTAGGCTTTGGCCTTCCAATCATTCAAAGACTTGGTACTGACCCAGCTCACGGAGCTAAGGCACTAGTCGTGGTACCAACTCGAGAGCTAGCTATTCAGGTAGCAGAAGACCTTACTTTGGCTTCTTCTAACAGAAATCTTCAAGTTGTTGCCATCTACGGTGGTAAGTCATATGAAGGTCAAGTAGCCCAGATTGATGCTGGAGCACAACTTATTGTTGGGACCCCAGGTCGTCTAATTGACCTCAGCAACCAAAGAAAACTAGATCTTTCAAAGATCGAGTGCATGGTTCTAGACGAGGCAGATGAAATGCTTGACCTCGGCTTCCTGCCTGATGTTGAAAAACTATTTGCTTTCACCCCAGCAGGACGACAGACCATGTTGTTCTCAGCAACAATGCCTGGACAAATTGTTTCTCTTGCTCGTAAATATCAGAACAAGCCTGTCCACATTAGAGTCAATGACCCAGATGAAGGTCACACCAAAGCAGACATCAAGCAATTCTTCTACCGTGCTCACGCAATGGATAAAGACGAAGTTGTTGCAAGAATCTTGCAGTCCGATGGCCGTGGCAAAACAGTTATCTTTACAAAGACAAAGAGACAAGCAGCCAAAGTTGCAGATGAACTATCCGATCGTGGCTTTAATGCAACAGCATTACATGGCGACATGTCTCAAGAAGCTAGAGAAAAGTCCATGGATTCATTTAGAAGTGGCAAGAGAGACATACTTGTTGCAACTGAGGTAGCAGCTCGAGGTATTGACGTTGATGATGTTACTCACGTGATCAACTACACAGTTCCTGAGGACGAGAAGGCTTACCTACACAGAACTGGAAGAACCGGCCGTGCGGGTAGAACTGGTATCGCAGTCACTTTCGTTGACTGGGAAGATCTTGCTCGTTGGTCACACATCGATAAAGCTCTTGAACTAAACACTCCTGATCCGATCGAGACCTACTCCTCATCTCCTCACCTTTTCACAGACCTAGATATTCCAGCTGGAACTAAAGGAAGAATTGCGGCATCTAAGCGACCTTCTGATTGGAAGCCAGGCGATCACGAAAAACCAAAGGGTCAAAGAGGCGGCAATGGATCTAAGCCTCCTAGAAAGCCTCAGGGTAATTCTTCCAAGCCTCAGGGTTCAGCACCACAGACTCCGAAGGCTCCGAGCAATCGTCCGCCAAGAAACAGAACTAGAACTAGAAAGCCCGGCGAATAGTTCTTAGAACTCGTGGTTCAAAGTTGGTTTAGTTCCATTTCCTAATTCAAGTATTTTTTTCAGCATCTCAACTGATGTTGTGTGAAGACCCAGCGGATTATGTGCCTTTACGCTAAGCCCGTGATAGTCACTAGAACCTGTTGTTAGCAAACCTTGTTCTAGAGCAAATGCTTCAAGTACTTCTCTAGTTCCTTGGCTTACTTCTTTATGCTCTGTCTCTAAGCCCAGTAGCCCTGCATCAACCATCGCTTCAAAATGTTCCCTAGGGAAGAAGCTTGGCTGAGTATCCTCGGAACTGGTTCTAGCTAGAGGATGTGCAATTACTGGAACTCCCCCGGCTCTTCTAACAATCTTGATTACATCAAGAACATCAGGGGCTTCGTTTCTCACGTAGTAAGGGCTGTGTTTTCCGATTGGAGAATCCTTTGCTCCAAATACATCTCCAACGCTGTCGAATTCCCCTAGATGAACAAGAGCTGTTGCAATGTCAGGTCGTCCCAATGTCGAGCCATCTTGCGCTAGCTCTAAAACCAGTTCGTAGGAAAGCTTTGGATATTTAGCCTTTAGATTGTCAACGAACTGCTTAGTTCTAACCTCACGATTGGCCTGGTTTTTCTCTAAAACTTCCTTGAGTTCTTCATTTTCTGGATCAGGAAGGTAAGCAAGGAGATGAACACCAAAAGGATGAATGCTTCCGTTACTAGAAGGAACTCTTCCTTCTGTTGTTATTTCAATGCCAGGAATAAAGGAAAGATTCAACTCGTTTGCCAATTGTGCAGCTTTAGCCCACCCATCAGTTCTATCGTGGTCTGTTAGTGCAAATACACCGACGCCTGAAGCCTTGATTAATGGGATGAGCTCTTCAACTGTGTCAGCACCATCTGAGTTTTTGGAGTGAATGTGGAGATCAATTCTCATAACGATTCCTTTTCTACTCTTTCAAGATACAGGCAACCACCGACAGATATTCGGGAAAACTGGCAGAATACCTTTTATGAGCAAAGACGCAACTGAGAAACTTAACTCCAGAGGAACAGCTAGATCACATCGCCCTACTGGAAACAAATTCGTGAAATACATTGGCAGCAACTGGGCTCCAGATACATCTAAACTTCCAGCCCAAGACAAAGTTGCCCCATTCGCCAAGAAGCGCAGAGAAAAATTAGCAAAAGCTTTCTCGGGCAAAGTTCTTGTAATTCCTTCTGGTGGAGAGATCACTCGTTCAAACGACACTGCTTATCGCTTCAGAGCACACTCTGCTTTTGCTCACCTGACTGGCTGGGGTTCTGCAACAGTCCCAGATTCTGTATTAGTTATCGATGCCAGAGGAAAGACCGCTAAGTCAGTTCTCTACTTCAGAGAAACAGCAGGAAAGAACACAGATGAGTTTTTTGCTAACTCAGCTATTGGTGAATTCTGGGTTGGTTCTCGTCCTGGACTAAAGCACGTGGCAGCTCTACTTGGTATTCCAACTAAGTCTCTAGCAAAGTTTGAAACAGACCTAAAGGTCTTTAACGCTAAGCAAGTTCTAACTATGGAGAAGAGCACCGCTCTTGTTGAATTTGTTAGCGAACTAAGGCTCATCAAAGATTCTTATGAAATCAAAGAGATGCAGAAATCCATTGACGCATCTGTCTTAGGTTTCGAAGCAGTTGTGAAGAGCCTTAAGTCGGCAACTAAGCATCCTCGTGGTGAACGCATTGTTGAAGGCGCTTTCTTTGCTCAAGCAAGAGCAGAAGGAAATGACCTTGGTTATGAAACTATCGCTGCTGCTGGAAACCATGCCTGCACACTTCACTGGATAATCAACGATGGTCCTGTGAAGCCAGGTGAACTTCTTCTTCTAGATGCTGGTGTTGAAGTGGATAGCCTCTACACAGCAGACATCACTAGAACTCTTCCTATCAATGGAAAGTTCAGCAAGGTCCAGAAAGAGATCTACCAAGCAGTGCTAGAAGCAGCAGATGCTGTGTTCGCAATTGCAAAGCCTGGGGTTACATATTCTGAAATGCACAAAACAGCTATGCGAGTGATCGCTCAGAAGACTGCGGAGTGGGGTTTCTATAAGGGTGGCTACGAAGAGTCTTTGAAACCTGAGAACCAGTGGCACCGTCGTTACATGATTCACGGCACTGGGCACCACTTAGGTCTAGATGTTCATGACTGTGCTCAAGCAAGACGTGAGATGTATCACGATAAGGCCCTTGAAGAGGGCATGATCTTCACAATTGAACCTGGTCTTTACTTCCACAAAGATGACCTCACTGTTCCGAAGGAATTCAGAGGCATAGGAGTTCGAATTGAAGACGATGTTTTAGTTACCAAGAATGGTGTGAAGAACCTAAGTTCTGCTCTGCCTAGAGAGCCTAAAGCTATCGAAGCTTGGATGAAGAAACTTCAGGCCTAAGCCTGTTCTTCTCCACCTTTTTGATATGCAGAGTTAGCTTGGCTAACTAGTTCACTAGGAACAAGCACTTCATACTTTGTCGCAACTATTTGAGAAGTACTAGCAAATCCTCTTTTGGTTTTAGACAAACTAAAGCGGATAACTTGAAAGAGCATACCGATACCTGCTCCAACTAAAATCGCTGAACCTAAGTTGAATAATGGTTGGGCTGGATCTGCTGCGGTCTCGCCAGGAACTGTACCAAAGATTATGAAAGCTAATAGTCCTAGCCAAACACCCATCATTGCTCCATTGAGGGCTATTCTGCCGTAGCTGATCTTTGCTCGGATTCGTTCAACTGAACTGAGATTAGACCCCACAATCGCAATAGATGACACTGGAAAATCACCCATGATGATGCGTTCAACATATGAAACAGCGTCTTGATAATTGTTGAAATCAGCTACCGCTGAGCCATTTGGTAGCGATGCCGCTAATCCCCGTAGGTTTCTCTTTGCCATTTATCCAGTCTGCCAGATTATTGGAGTGTGAACTAAGGTTATTAGGTGAGTGCCTCAAGAGTTTTTATCGCCCGTCTAGTGGGCTGTGGCGTCTTTGACCCTGTCGGTGATCGAGTAGGTAAAGTCATAGACGTTCTAGTGGCATACCGTAATTCAGGTGCTCCAAGAACTACTGGAATGATTATTGAGATCACCGGAAGACGAAGAGTATTCGTTCCTATTGCAAGAATTACCTCGATTGTTCCAGGCCAAGTTATTACCAATGGCCTTGTGGACCTAAGAAGATTCACACAGAGAGGTCAAGAAGTAAGAGTTATTGCTGAGATGTTGGGTAGAAAAGTTACCCTTTCTGATGGCTCAGGTCAGGGCACCATTGAAGATCTAGCTATCGAACAGAATGAAAGAAAAGATTGGCTTGTTAGCGATCTATTCATTCGCCGACCAAAGACCTCAAATACTCCATTTGGTAGAGGTGCAACTATGTTTGCCAAGTGGAACCAAGTCACTGAAGATGGCAAGAGCGATGAGAGCCAAAGTGCTGAGCAGCTAATTGCTACCTATTCAGACATGAACCCTGCTGACTTAGCTTCTGCCCTACTAGATCTTCCAGAAGAACGAATGATTGAAGTTGCGGAAGAGCTTGATGATGAGCGTCTAGCTGATGTTCTAGAAGAGCTTCCAGAAGAAGAGCAGATTGAAATTGTTCAAGATCTTGACGATGAAAGAGCTGCTGAAGTTCTAGACCTTATGCAACCAGATGATGCTGCTGACCTTATGCAGAACCTTCCTGGCGATCGTGCAGAAGCCATTCTTGAACTTATGGATGAAGAAGAAGCTGATGACATTCGTAGATTGATGTCCTTCGGTGAATTCACAGCTGGTGGCCTTATGACCACAGAGCCAGTTATCTGTTCCTCAGAATCAACTGTTGCTGAAGCGATGGCTTTGATTAGAAAGAAAGATGTTGCACCAGCACTTGCAGCCTCAGTCTTTGTTACCTTGCCACCTTTTGAAACAGTTACGGGTAAGTACCTAGGTATGGTTCACTTCCAGAGACTGCTTCGTTATCCACCACATGTTCGTCTTGGAACTATTTTGGATACCGATGTTGAGCCAGTAATTGCGGAAACTCACATTTCCAAGATCCACAGAACCATGGCTAACTACAACCTGGTTTCTATTCCTGTTATTGATGGTGAGAAACGCCTTATCGGTGTTGTCACAGTTGATGACGTTTTGGACCACCTACTACCAGATGACTGGAGAAGCGAAGATGGAGGTGAACTAAATGGCTAAATCTCGTAACCGCCTAGATACCCCGCTTTCAACTAAGCGTAAACCACTGGTTCCTCGCATCAACCGTGAACAGTTTGGAAGAGCTTCAGAAGCCTTTGCCCGTGCCCTTGGCACCGGAGGCTTCCTAATTGGGCTAACCATTTTCTGTATTGTTTGGATTCTTTGGAACTCGACAGCTCCAATTGAGTTAGCTTTTGACCCAAGAATTACTAACTTCACCCTGCTAACCCTTCTATTGTCTCTGCAGGCTTCCTATGCTGCACCTCTAATTCTTCTTGCTCAGAACCGTCAAGATGACAGAGACAGAGTGAAGACCGAGCAAGATCGTCAGCTAGCTGAAAGAAACCTTGCTGACACTGAGTACCTTGCTCGTGAAGTTGTTGCATTGAGACTAGCCATGAGTGAAGTTGCGACCAAAGAGTTTGTAAAAGATGAACTTCGTGATGCACTAGAGGAGATTCTTGCTGAACTTAAGAAAAACTCAAACGACTCTAAGTGATGAGTGAATTAGAAGCTAGAGTCCAAGCTGCCCTCAGTTTGGTTATTGACCCAGAACTTAGAAGACCAATCACTGAACTAGATATGGTTGGTGTCATAGAAGGCACAGAAGATCACTTCAGTGTTGAAATCAAACTAACTGTTAGTCACTGCCCGCAGGCTGTTCAGATTGAACAGCACGTCAGCGAAGCTCTTTCAAAGGAATTTACTGCTTCTCAATTTCAGGTGAAGATGGGGGTAATGACCCCTGAAGAACTTGATGCTCTGAAGGTAAAACTTCGTGATGGTCGTGAACCTAAGTCAAATCCATTTGCTGTTGGAACTTCAACCAAAGTCTTCCTGATTGGTTCAGGTAAAGGTGGAGTTGGAAAAAGTTCACTAACTGTGAACCTAGCTGTTGAACTAGCTAAAAAAGGTCATGAGGTTGGTGTTCTAGATGCAGACATCTTTGGTTTCAGTATCCCTGCACAACTGGGAACTACCGATAGGCCTACCCGACTTGATGACATGATTCTGCCTCCGATTGCACATGGAGTGAAGGTCATATCTATTGGAATGTTCTTACCTAGTAACGAACCTGTGGCTTGGCGTGGACCCATGCTTCATAAGGCAGTTGAACAATTCCTAACTGAAGTTCACTGGGGAACACTTGATTACCTGCTTATCGATATGCCGCCAGGAACTGGAGATGTTGCTATCTCTGTGGGACAACTTCTTCCTAACGCTAAGAGCATCGTGGTTACTACCCCTCAAGAAGCAGCCTCCTATGTTGCTCAAAGAAGTGGTTCAGCAAGTCACAAGATTGGCCAAGAGATCTTCGGTGTTATCGAAAACATGAGTGGGCTAAAGATGTCTGATGGCTCAATCCTTGAACTCTTTGGTTCTGGTGGTGGTAAAGCAGCAGCTGATGCTCTTACAGATTTCTCAGGCACAAAAGTCTCACTTATCGGACAGGTTCCTCTAAGCGTTGAACTCAGAACAGGCTCTGACTCAGGTAACCCTGTGGTTCACACAAACCCAAAAGATCCAGCCTCAATAGAGATAGCTAAGATAGCCCAGCTCCTTATTGAGTCCAAGCTACCTGTGAACCGCACCTTGAAAGTAGACATCGCCTAAACTTCTGGGTATGACCGAAACTTACATCGAAGAGCTCATCTCCCACCTTGGTGCAACTGCAACAACAGTTGAAGTAATCAATCCAAACACAGGCAAAGCGATCTACGATCTCCCCCAACACAATGCCGAGCAGGTAGCAACAGCTGTTAGAGCAGCCAGGGATGCTCAGAAGTCTTGGGGCAAAACAGCTCCTAAGGAAAGAGCTAAGTTTCTCTACAGACTTCACGATCTGATTCTCAACGAACAAGATGAGCTACTAGATATCGTTCAGCTAGAAACCGGCAAGGTAAGAGCACATGCTTTTGAAGAAATCGCCGGTGGCCTTGGAGCTGCTAGATACTATGCAAAAGTCGGTCCTAAGGCACTGAAGTCAAAGAGCACTCATGCCGGAGTTCCATTCATTACCAAGACTTGGGTGAACCATATTCCAGTTGGAGTTGTTGGTGTCATTACTCCATGGAATTATCCATTAGCTCTATGCATGTTGGAAGTTCTACCTTCATTGATGGCAGGTAATGCTGTTGTTCAAAAGTCTGACAACCAAACTACTCTCACTGCTCTAAAGGCAAGACAGATGGCGATCAAAGCTGGACTCAATCCTGCTCTATGGACAGTAGTAGCTGGTGATGGAGCAACTGTAGGAAATGCACTTACCGATAGTGCTGATTACATTGCCTTCACAGGAAGTGCTGCAACCGGAAGATTGGTAGGAGCGAGAGCTGCTGCAAGATTAATCCCATTCAGTTTGGAACTTGGTGGCAAGAATCCTCTTATCGTGCTTCCATCAGCAGATCTAGGTGAAGCAGCCGAAGCTCTTATCGGTGGAGCGTTTGGAAGTGCTGGGCAACTCTGTGTTTCTATCGAGAGAGCATACGTTCCAAACGATCTGAAGACTCAGTTCCAAGATATCTTGGCAAAGAAAGTCAATGAGCTAAAGCTTGGAAGCAGTAGAGATTTCAGCATGGATATCGGAACCCTTACTGGACCGAACCAGCTTGCTAGAGTGTCCGGCTTTGTTGATGATGCGGTTAGCAAAGGTGCAAAGGTTCTAGCTGGAGCGAAGAAACTACCTGAACTAGGTCCTTTCTACTACTCTCCAACAATCGTGACAGATGTTGATCCATCAATGAACATGTTTGCTAATGAAGTCTTTGGTCCTGTAGTTGCTGTTTATGGCTATGACACCATCGATGAAGCAGTTGAACTTGCCAACAACACAACAGAGGGTCTAAACGCATCTGTAATTGGTAACCCTCGTGAAGCTAAAAAGGTTGCCGAGCGAATCATGGCTGGAACTGTGAACATCAATGAGGGCTTTAGAGCTACCTTTGCAAGCCTTGATACCCCAATGGGTGGAATGAAGAACTCAGGTCTGGGCAGAAGAAACGGTATTGATGGGATCTTGAAATACACAGAATCTCAAGCGATTGGCCTGCACCGAGGACTACTTAGATTCCCAAGTAGAGGACATCAATACAACAAGATGGCTCCGCTACTGAACGTACTCTCAAGAATTATGAGAAGACTCTAGGTCGCTTCGTTATCAAACGGTGGAGCTTCGCCTAGATCTAGTCTTGTTTGACTTCTAGTTTTTACCTGGTTTAAATCTGCATGCTTCACAGCAGGGGTGTCATCCAGAAGAGCTTCTCTAATGATTCTTCTAGGGTCATACTGTCTTGGATCTAGTTTCTTCCAGTCAAGATCTTCAAAACCCTCACCAAGTTCATCTTTCATCTGAGCTTGGGCAGAGTTAGCCATAGCTCTCATCTTCTTGATGAATTGAGCAAATGATCTGGCATAGCCAGGCAAGCGCTCTGGCCCCAAAATGAATAGGGCTAGCACAAGCAAGATCATTATCTTTTCGCTGCTTAGTCCAAACACCCTTTTAGGTTACCTGCTCGCCTACCATCTAGAAACCCAAACCATAGATATGCTCGTCTTAGACCATGATTGACAAGATATCTAGCTGGAAATACACAGAGGACTTCCACCAGGAACCCGAAGTAATTGCTCGTGCTCGGGCTAGAGCAGATGAGATGGGCATTGAGTCCATTACCCCTTCAGTTGGCTCTCTGCTAGCAGTACTGGTTGCCAGCACCAACGCCAAAGCAATTGTTGAAGTTGGCACAGGAGCAGGTGTATCTGGTCTCTGGTTGCAATCTGGCAGCAAGAATTCAATCTTGGCAAGCATCGATACCGAAACCCAACACCAAGACTTAGCTAAGACTGCATTCGAACAAGCTGGTATTCCTAATTCAAGACTTCGAATGATCAATGGTAAGTCCAGTGAGGTTCTAGTGAACTTAGCCGATGAGGCCTACGACCTAGTTCTGTTAGACGGCGATATCGAATCTCTATTGACTCAGGTTAAGGAAAGTCTTCGCCTACTAAGAGTTGGTGGCCTTATGGCAATACCTCATGCATTATGGCGAGACCGAGTTCCTGACGATGTGCTTAAAGATGACAACACCGAAGAATTCAGAACAGTATTAGAGTTCATCAACCAAAGCGGACTGTTTATCACCTCCTTGAGTACCAGCGGTGATGGACTACTTATAGCAGCCAAAAAATAGATAAGAAAAAACCACCTGATTACTCAGGTGGTTATATTCAAAGACACATTTAGCGCTTCTTGATTCCAGCCAAAACCTTCTTCAGCTGATCTACCTCATCATCATTAACTGAGATAACTAGTCGACCGCCACCTTCTAGAGGAATACGCAAAACTATTAATCCGCGAGCTTCGCGCTCGGCTTCCATTGGACCGTCACCGGTACGAGGCTTCATTGCTGCCATTAGAGACTCCTAGATACTTGGAACTTCTATTAAACCACGATTTAGGGGCGAAAATATTGCCTGTTGGAAACCTCAGGTATCCATTTGATTACTTTTTAGGCTGAAAGCCAATCTGAGAGAGCCTTCTCACAAGCGTAAATCTGGTCAATCTCAACGCCTTCGTCGTCCGCATGGGCTTTATTTGGGTCTCCTGGGCCGAAATTAACAGCAGGGATACCAAGGGCACTAAATCTAGCCACATCGGTCCAGCCATACTTAGGGAAAGGAACTGTCCCTGTTGCAGCCACGAATGCAGCTGCCTCAGGTAGATCTAGACCTGGTCTTGCCCCATCGGCAAAGTCAGTCACTACTAAATCAAAGCCAGCAAACAGCTCTCTTAGGTGAGCTTCAGCTTCAGCACTACTCTTACTTGGAGCAAAGCGATAGTTCACTGTGATCAGTGCTTCATCAGGGATGACATTGGCTGCTATTCCTGAGTTCATAAGAACAGCATTCAAGCTTTCTCTATAAACAAGTCCATCTACTTCAACTTCTTCAGGAACATAGTCAGCCAAGATAGCCAAAGGCTTAGCTGCTTTATGCAGAGCATTCTCACCCATCCAAGGACGAGCAGAGTGAGCCTTCACACCAGATAGTTTGATAACTGCTCTAAGGGTTCCATTGCAGCCACCCTCGACTCTGGCATTGCTTGGTTCACAGAGAACAGCAAAGCTGCTCTCTAGTAGGTCTGGTCTATTGCGAGCAATACGACCAAGTCCATTTAGTGCTGAATCTACTTCTTCGTGGTCATAGAAGACCCAGGTGACATCAACGTTTGGGGAGACTAGTGCTGCAGCGAGCTTGAGCTGAACAGCTACACCTGCCTTCATGTCTACTGTTCCTCTACCCAAAAGAACATGAGATCTTTCAAGATTAATGAGTTTGGTAGGTAGGTTATCGGCTACTGGCACAGTGTCGATGTGGCCTGCAATAACCACTCTCTTGTCTCTACCTAGGTTGGTTCTAGCGATGATGGCATCAGCATCACGAATTACCTCTAAATGGCTATAGGCCTTCAGGGCAGATTCGATGGCATCGGCCAGTTCCTTCTCATTACCTGAGACAGACTCGATGTCACAGATGACTTTAGTCAGCTCAACAACATCACTTTTTAGATCAAGATTTACACTCACCTTACGAGCCTACTTGTAACCTTGTAGGGATGAATAATTTAGACGCACCTACAAAAGCTTGGGGCATGGGCTTAGA